>Ga0265294_10001705_pt1 | contig 29589 bp, 22 predicted proteins | sample MunlanPumphouse3_FD_192504 | JGI IMG/M metagenome (GOLD analysis project Ga0265294, IMG submission 192504) | Groundwater microbial communities from a municipal landfill in Southern Ontario, Canada - Pumphouse #3 | ecosystem: Environmental > Aquatic > Deep subsurface > Groundwater | place...
GAAAAAATGCTAGAATGGATTCTATGGTACAATACCAAAAGATATCACTGGAGCTTGAACTTACAATCTCCTGTGGATTATTTAATAAAAAATGATATGATTTCCAATATGAGGTGGACTAGCACAAACTTTTTACAAATCCTTTTTTTTATGCTAAAATAGGGCGTAACTTGATAACAAACTTAATAAGCTTACTAAATATATGACAGAACAAAAAGCGGATAATTTGATGGAAAAGATTGTTTCTCTCTGTAAAAGAAGGGGGTTTGTGTTTCCTTCATCAGAAATCTACGGTGGGTTTGCGGCGGTTTATGATTATGGAAATTATGGAGCGGAGCTTTCTAAGAATATCAAAAACGAATGGTGGAAGGCGATGGTGCAATTGCGGGAAGATATTGTGGGGTTAGATAGTAGCATTGTTATGAGCCCGCGAATATGGGAGGCTTCTGGACACGTTTCTGGCTTTTCTGATCCGCTTGCGGAATGCAAGAATTGTCATGCGCGTTTGCGTGTCGATCATCTTTTGGAAGACGCAGGTGTTTTTGCTGATGAGAAAATGTCAGAAGAAGAAATTAATGAACTTTTCAAAGCTAACGCTGACAAGATAAAATGTCCAGGCTGCGGCAAACACGATTTCACCGAAGCGCGAAAGTTTAATTTGCTAGTCAAATCCAATTTAGGAAATTTTACCAGTGATTGGGATAAGGACCCTGTGTATCTTCGCGGTGAGACTTGTCAGGGAATTTATGTAAATTACAAAAACGTTCTAAATTCTGCTCGGGTAAAAGTTCCTTTCGGTATCGCTCAGATTGGCAAGGCATTTCGTAATGAAATTACTGCCCGCCAATTTATTTTTAGAACGCGCGAATTTGAACAAATGGAAATGCAATACTTTGTCAGCCCAGACAAAGAAATGAAAGAGTATGAAAAATTACGACAAACACGATGGAATTATTATCTTGAACTGGGTATCAAGGAAGAAAATCTCAAGTGGCACAAGCATGAGAATCTGGTTTTCTATGCCAAAGAAGCTTATGATATCGAATATAATTTCCCTTTCGGCTTCAAGGAACTAGAAGGTGTTCATGCTCGTGGCGATTATGACTTAAGTCAACACGGGAAATTCTCTGGCAAAAAAATGGAATATACCGATCCTGAAACTAACGAGAATTATGTACCCCATATCATTGAGTCTTCGGTCGGAGTTGGGAGGACGATGCTAGCGGTGCTCACCGATGCTTACACAGAAGAAGACGTTGACGGAGAGACTCGTGTGGTTTTAAAATTCCCACCGAAACTTGCACCTATAAAAGTTGCTATTTTCCCACTTCTTAAAAATAAACCTGACTTAGTAGAAAAAGCACAAAAAATTTACGACGAACTAAAATCCAGCTATATGTGTGAGTTCGACGATAGCGGAAATATTGGAAAACGTTATCGCCGACAAGATGAAATTGGAACGCCTTATTGCGTGACAGTTGACTTTGAAAGTCTAGAGGATGAAGCGGTTACAGTGCGCGATCGCGATACTATGACGCAGGAAAGAATAAAAATTTCCGAGCTTCTGGAGTATCTAGAGAAAAAATTAAAATAGTTTTTATAAAGATGGAATTCATAAAAAGATAATCATCAAGAAAATGGTAGAAAAAAAGAATGACAATGTGGAAAAAATTAACACCCTTCTAGAAGAATTTTCCAACGCGCACGGCATTTCCGGTTTTGAAAAAGATGTGAGGGAAATTTTGAGAAAAAAAATCAAACCTTATGTCGACGAAATTAGAATTGATAATATGGGCAATCTGATTGCTACGAAAAAAGGTAAAGGACCTCGAGTGATGATTGCCGCACATATGGACGAAATAGGTTTTATGGTGAAATATATTGACGAACAAGGCTACATCTATTTTTCCAAATCGGGAGGATGGTTTGACCAGACGCTACTTAATCAAAGAGTAATTGTGCACACTGCCAAAAAAGATTATTTTGGCGTCATAGGGTCTAAGGCACCACACGTGATGAAGCCAGAAGAAAGACTTCGCGTGGTTCCTATTAACGAAATGTATGTTGATATCGGTGCCATCAATAGAAAAGACGTGGAAAAGGCAGGAGTGGAAATCGGCGACACTATCACCTTAGACCGCAAATATCAAAGACTGATGAATAATCTGGGGAGTGGCAAGGCACTGGATAACCGCGCGGGTGTAGTATCTATGCTGGAAACGGCACGCATTTTATCCACACAAAAAATAAAAGCTGAGGTGGTTTATGTGGGAACCGTGCAAGAAGAAATCGGACTTAAAGGCGCACGCACTGCTGCACATAGTATAAATCCGGATGTAGCACTAGCGATTGATACAACAATTCCTGGCGATCATCCTGGCATTGAAAAGAGGAGCTCTATTCTGGAACTAGGAAAAGGTTCAGTCATTACTGTAAGCGATGCGGAGGGGGCGGGGATTGTGGTAGATGAAAAAACACTAACCTGGCTCAAAACAACCGCCAAAGAAAACAAAATAGAATATCAACTCAGTGTCAGCGAAGGAGGTATGACCGATGCGGCAATTATAAATTTAACTCGCGAAGGAATTCCGTCTGGTGGCATAAGTATTGCTACCCGTTATCTGCATTCGCCAGTAGAGGTCGCCAGTTTAGAAGACATTGAAAACTGCGCAAAACTCACAGCGGAAGTAGTCAAGACAGCATATAAATATTTCGGCAAGATATAAATTCTAAGAAAAATTCATTTAAGATTAGTTTAATTTTATTAAAAGCTATCTTTAAAATTAAAAAGCTGCACCTCATAAAAGGTCAGCTTTTTTAATTTTTGAGTTTTGAATTATTCTTGCTGTAATTTGTTACAAGATAAGAGAATAAAATACCATTATTCTAAAAATATCGTATAGACGCAAAAAACTTCTTACGCATTATGAAAGGACAAGAAAAGTGCTTTGTCTTTTTAAATACGATTATAATGATTCTGGAATTTTTACAACACTATACTTACTAATTTTCCCTTTATTACAATCACCTTGCGTGGCGTTTTGCCATCAAACCATTTGACAACTTTTGGACTTGCCATAGCCACTTTTCGAGCTTCGTCGTCAGAAATATCAGACGGCACCTTGATTTTATCACGTAATTTTCCATTTACTTGCACCACCAGATCAATCTCTTTTTCTTTGATAAGATGAGGATCATAAACAGGCCAAACATTCAAATGCACACTTTTTTTACCTCCTAAATTTCCCCAAATTTCTTCTGCAATGTGCGGAGCGAAAGGGGAAAGAAGCATCAGAAAAGTATCAAAATGTTTTTTCTCAATTTCATCTTGTTTTTCCAAATTATTGGATAAAATCATCAGCTGCGAAATAGCCGTATTAAATTTGAGGTCATCGATATCTTCTGTAATCTTCTTGATTGTTTTGTGCACAAGAGATTCTATTTTTTTAATACTGTTATTGTTATTCTCAAAATATTCCTTAAGTTTATCCAAAGCCTTGGTTCGATGATCATATTTTGATTTTTCTTCCAGTTTGCAAGAACCAAAAGTTTTATCAAGTCCTTCAGGAATAAATATCGCATCATAGCCAAAACCATTTTTACCCTGTGGAACCTCGGCGATCTTGCCTTCACAAATTCCGTCAAATTGTTGATAATTGTCGGTTCTAGGATTATATATAGTCACGACCGACTTGAAAAAAGCAGAACGATCTTTGCCTTCCAATTCTTTAAATATTTTTTCATAAGCCTTATTGTAATCTCCTTTAGCAAAGCGGCTGGAATAAACTCCTGGCGCGCCATTCATTGCCTTGACACAAAGACCGCTATCATCGGCGATGGTCACATATCCAGTTTTCTTGGCATAATATTTTGCTTTTATAAGAGAGTTCTCTTCAAAAGTCTTGCCGCTTTCCCTCGGTTCTGGAAATTTGTCTTTTATGCTACTCAGACTGATAACATCAAATTCTTTCAAATGGGACTTGAGCTCCTTCAGTTTGGCAGGATTATTGCTAGCTAATAAAATCTTTTTCTTTCCATTCTCAATTCGAACTTTATTTTGCAAATTCCAAACTCTTTCCAAGAATCGATTAACGCCGACCAAACTGTTAGTGTTCCAAGCAATAGCTTCCGAATATGGACCCATAAACATTTCATAGACACGCAAAGTGTCCGCGCCATATGTTGCGATAATGTCATCGGGATTAACAACGTTGCCACGGGACTTGCTCATTTTCTGTCCATCTTCAGCGATAATCATCCCGTGTGAACGACGCGATTTATACGGCTCAGCTGTGCCGACGTATCCGAGATCAAACAAAAATTTGTGCCAGAAACGGGAGTAGAGAAGATGCAATGTCGTGTGTTCCATCCCGCCATTATAAAGATCGACTGGCATCCAATAATCCAATTTTTTACTATCAGCAAATACTTTATTGTTCTTAGGATCAATATAGCGCAAAAAATACCAGCTTGATCCTGCCCAATTCGGCATAGTGTCAGTTTCTCGTTTTGCCGGTTTACCGCATACTGGACATTTTATATTTACCCACTTGTCAATTCCTGCGAGTGGTGATTCTCCGGTATCAGTCGGCTCATAGTTTTTGACATCAGGCAATTTAAGCGGCAAATCCTTTTCTTTAAGAGATTTTTTTTCAGTAATATCCAATAACTCAAACTCCCAAGCAACCAGCCCGTTTTTGTTAATCCGTTCTACGTAATTTTTAGTAAAATCGTATTCTTTTTCCAACTTTTTATAATCGCGACTACCTTTGAAATCGGGAAATATTCTATCAAAGAATTCCTTTTTCTCGAAGAGATCACCTAGATTCTTAAAAATAGAAATCTTAGTAATTTTAGCAACCTCGAAATCGTCATTCTGCTTGTCCTTGAATTTTACTAAATCACCAACCTTAACATCCCCGAAATATCTTTCCGGTTCGTCAGGATTGAGCGCGCGAGTTTCAATAGTTTTATTGCCATTTTTAATCTGCCTAAAAACTTCTTCTTTAGGGAAATTCAATTCCACCTTGATATCAAGTTTATCAGAAAGACAGTGCTTACATTTAACAATAGGAATCGGTTCACCCCAATAGTGCTGACGGGAAAAAACCCAATCGCGCAGTTTGTAATTTATGGATTTTGTTCCCAGCTTATTTTTACTGATATAGGCAGTGATTTTTTTCTTAAATTCTTCCGTTGTGATTCCGTTCCATTCGTGAGAATTTATAGCAACACCTTCTTCAATGTAAGAATCGCCTAAAATTTCTTGATAGAGCTCTGGAATTCTGCGACCGATAAAATGTTTCTGTTCATGAAGGGGGATGCACGTAATTTTATTTTCTTTGAAAAATTGAAAAGTTTCGGCGAAAGGAATATATTTATCATTATCAGAAATAAATATTTTTATAATTTCCGCTTTATTCTTCAACCCCTTCCAGTCAGTTTTGTCTTTGGCAAAACTTTCCACACTCGCTACATCAGAATTTTCATTTCGCCACTCTTTTTTGAATTTCACAAAATCAACCTTTTCCGAAGCAGGCGCGATGAGATAAATCCCTTTTATTTTCTTGTCTATCTCGTTTATAAAATCAGCAATCGCTGCACAACCCAAGCTGTGCCCGATAAAAATAGTGTTGGCGTTGAGCTTGCTTTCGTATTGCTTCAAAAATGAAATCCATTGCGCACGATCGGGGTGGTGGGAATTCGGCATATTCGGAGCAATAATCTCATAACCCAGCTTCTCCAGATTTTCTTTGATCCAGCCATCTTTCCAAGGAGAAAATTGTCCGTTCTCATCATCTTCAAAACCGTGCACAAAAATCGCTGTGCGTCCGCCCGCAGGCTCAATTACCGATTTTATCTCAAGTCCAAACTTTTGCGCAAATTCCATATCACGCGTGTCATGCGCGGGAACTGCCATAATAGCGCCCGTGCCATAACCAGAAAGAACATAGTCTGAAATCCAAACGGGAATTTCTTCGCCGCTCAAAGGATTCACTGCTTTGATACCCTGAAGCTCAACGCCAGTCTTTTCTTTTGCAAGGTCTGTGCGGTCGAGATCGGATTTGTTTTTCGCCTCCTCGATATATTTCAGCGCTTCATTCCAGTTGCCGATTTTATCTTTGCATTTTTCCACGATTGGATGTTCAGGTGCGACCACCATATAGCTTACGCCAAAAATAGTGTCAGGACGAGTAGTGAACACTCTCAGCCTTTCTGTCGATTCAGCCCCTTCAATTTTCACCGCAAAATCCACTTCTGCTCCTTCGCTTTTGCCAATCCAATTTACTTGCTGCGTTTTGATTTTTTCCAAATAGTCAACCGTGTCCAGATCATTGATAAGTCTCTCTGAATATTTTGTAATCCGAAGCATCCACTGGCGAACATTTTTCTTCTCGGCAACGGCGCCACATCTTTCACAATTGCCACCGATAACTTCCTCGTTTGCAAGTCCGATTTTACAACTCGGGCACCAATTGATGGGCATTTCTTTTTCATACGCCATACGATGGTCATCGACAAAGTTTTTCTTCTCGATTTCATCCAATCCCTTTGGAATTTTTAATTCCTCGATAGGTCGCGCTTTGTCTGCTTTTTCGTCATAAAAACTATTAAATAATTTCAGAAAAATCCATTGTGTCCACTTGTAATATTCAGTATCAGTGGTGTTGATCTCGCGCGACCAATCGAAACTCGGACCATAGCTTTTGATCTGTCTCTTGAAATTAGCGACGTTTTCTTTCGTAACAATTATCGGATGTTTCTTGGTTTTTATCGCAAAATTCTCCGTCGGAAGTCCGAACGCATCCCAGCCGATAGGGAAGATGACATTTTTCCCTTGCATTCTTTTCTTACGGGAAACGATGTCCATTGCCACATGAGGTCTGACATGCCCCACATGAAGTCCCGCGCCGGAAGGGTAGGGAAACTCCAAAAGGCAATAAAACTTTTCCTTCTTTGAAAAATCCTTCGCCTCATAAATTCCGCTTTCTTCCCACTCTTTTTGCCACTTTTTCTCGATTTTCTTGAAATTATATTTGTTCATATATCACAGAGATTATTGAATTATATAAAGTTATTCTAGCCCAGATTGGCTTGGTTGACAAGAAAAATCTTTAAAATAAAGACTGTTGTTTTTCATTTTCTGGTTTTATTCTTTTATAAGAAAAATTATCAAAATGCCATTCTTCATTCTCTAAATAACATTCTGATAAAGAAAAACTTTTAAACCATCTACAATTTTTATCTCCTCCTATTCTTCCTTCTTTAAATCTATTAAAGACATCTTTTATCGGATTAAACATAATATCTTCTTTTTCTTCTAAAATTACCTTTCTCCAAGATCCTATAATATTGTCGATAAAATCCATTATAAATTTAGTATCATCTTGCCGATCTTTTCTCTGTCTATCATCAACCTCGAAACTCCTATCTATCACACAGTATTCCCTAAGACTATCTGTTAGATTTTCAGTAATCTTTTCTTTCTCAATTCTTCTCCTGTAATGTTCATGTCCATCAAAATATATTTTTTTAATATTTATTGGATTTTCTTTATCAAACAAATAATGTCCTCCTCCTTTTAGTGCAAATTTAAAAGTAATTTTAGCCTTTTGTCCAAAATCTAATCCTTTATTCATTTTTTTAAAACCATCTCTTTCTTTTAAAAGAAAAAACTTTATATTATATAAGTAATCGATTTTGATTTCTTTATATTCAGATCTATCATCCCTGAAGTTACTTTTATAGATAATCTTTGATTCTTGGTCTATTCTTCCTTTTAGGGTTATTACAAAAAAATTTAGTAGCATTTGAATCGCTTGTCGATTTCTTTTTTTATTTCCTACTCCTTTAATATCTAATCGTTGTGTGTCGTTAATTCTATTAATTCCTCTAATGTATTTAATCTGTTCTATCAGCTTTTCCCTATTATCTTCTGGAACAAAAAGAAGACCATGCCAATAGCCGTCTTTTTTTGATTCGTCATGAAAAATTTCGTAATTCATCTCAAATATTAAATAACTTTTTCGCATTCTCGCTCGTGATTTTTTCTAATTCTTCCGCATCCATTTCACGAATCTCTGCAATTTTATCGATGACATATTTCACAAAAAGGGGTTCGTTAATTTCTCCTCGATGAGGGACGGGGGAGAGGTAGGGCGCGTCGGTTTCGACTAGGATTTTTTCAAGCGACATATTCTTGAGCGTTTCACAGAGAAAACATTCGTCTTGGCTGGCACACTTATAATAAGTTATGACTCCTGTAAAACCGATATAAAAACCCAAATCCAAAAACTCTTTTGCAATCTCGGGGCTGGCGGTGAAGCAATGAAGAACGCCATTCCAGCCTGAGGTTTTGTAGCTTTTTAGAATTTTCAAAACTTCAATATAAGCCTCGCGGCAATGGATGATGATCGGGGCGTTGTGATTTTCGGCAATTTCAAGTTGTGCGCGAAAAGCATCTTCTTGTACTTGGGGCGAGCAATTGGGTTTTTTGAAAAAATCCAAACCGATTTCTCCGACGGCGATGGTTTTGTATTCCATAAGCAATTCTTCGATGCGCTTCAGATTCTCTTTAGTGGCAGAATCGGCGTCGTGCGGATGAATGCCGACTGCGGCGAAAATATTTTCATTTTCTCGCGCAAGCCTGGCACTGCGTTCACTAGATTTCATATCACACCCGATATTCATAATCTTTTCTCCGCCCGCATCAAAAAAACGTTTGAGCGCCTGCGGACGCATCTCGTCAAAATCAGGAAAATCGATATGAGCGTGAGTATCAATCATATATTTTGTTAGGGGTAATTTTTGTTGTTGCCACGATTGTTGTCATCCTGAACCATGTCATGCTGAACTTGTTTCAGTATTGTTTCAGGATCCTCTTTCTATTATATTCATACTTTGCAATATTTCACTATGTTTAATATTGCGTTTCGTAAATACCGCAGTTATTCTCTCCATTTGGGATAAAAAAGTTAAGCGTTCTGTAATGTGGATCCTGAAACAAGCTCAGGATGACACACCAAAAGGATTATTTCTCCAGTCTAGGAAAAAGAGATTCACCTTTTTGGACACAGGTGCCGGGCTTGAGTCCGCCCCATTTTTGTATTTCTTCAAAATTCTTAGCTAGCTCAACTTTTCTATCAACCTCATTAACAAATAATTGCTCAAAAATTTTGTCGGAAGTTTCTGGCATAAAGGGACGAATCATCCAGGCAATCTGACGCAGATTTTCCAGAAGATTATAAATGATGATAGCCGTTTCTTTCTGAGCAGTCTTTATTAGTTTATAAGGTTCTGTTGCGGTTATATATCTATCTAATTTGGAAACTAACCCTCCTTTTAGGTCTGGATTATTCGTATCGCCAAAAGAAATTATTAGTCCTAGTGTTTTATCAAGTCTGAATTCTTCCAGCTTATTATCAACGGATTTAAAAATCCATTGATTCTCTTCCATGCTAGAGTTGAAAAGGGTTTCTCCGATTTCTTCCGCCAATCCTGTTTTTTCTAAATCAACTTCTGGCACTTTGCCTTCAAAATATTTTTCAGTCATCGCAAGCACACGCGCGACTAAATTTCCCAGTCCGTTTTGCAGATCTGATTTATAAACCTCCTCAAATCTTTCATAAGAAAAATCTCCATCCTCGGTGGTCGGGATTTCCTTCAAGAGATAATAGCGCATAGGGTCTACTCCATATTTTTCAATGACTTCGAAAGGGTCGATTACATTGCCCAAACTCTTGCTCATTTTTTGTCCGCCGGAGGTTATGAAACTGTGTACACATATCTTTTTTGGCAAGGGGAGTCCTGCCGAAAGAAGCATCGCAGGCCACACCATAGCATGGAAACGCAAGATATCTTTGCCGATGACGTGGGTAATGTTTTTATTATCTAACCAAAATTTTTCAAAATTCACACAACCCTTGCCCCTCTCAAGAAGGGAATCTTCGCATTCGCCATAACCCAACGCGGAGATATAATTCGTCAGCGCATCGCACCAGACATACATCGTCTGTTCAGAATCGTTCGGCACCGGCACTCCCCAATCTAGCACGTTTTTAGAACGAGAAAAACTGACATCCATTTTTTCCTTCTCTGCGTCTTCTATTATATTTAAGATTTCATTTTTGCGCGCTTCTGGAATGACTTCAATTTCGCCCGATTTGATTTTTTCCTTAATCCCTGGTAAATACCTAGAAACCTTAAAAAAATAATTCTTTTCATCAACTTCTTCCGGCTCTTTTTGATGGTATGGACATTTTCCATCAACTAAATCTTTTTCAGTAAGAAACGCTTCACAACCCACACAATATTTCCCTTTATAGGTTTTGTCGTAAATATCTCCCGCTTCATACAATTTCATCCAAAGCTTCTGCGCGGCGATTTTATGTTTTTCATCGGTGGTGCGAATAAAAATATCATTGCTAACATTCAACGCTTTTAACAACTCTTTGAAACGCGCGGCATTTCCATCCACAAAAGCTTGTGGCTCCAACCCTTTTTCCGTCGCGGTTCTTTTGATTTTAGATCCGTGCTCGTCAGTACCAGAACAGAAAAAAACTTCATCGCCTTTTAGTTCGTGATATCTTGCCAGCACATCGGCTTGCAAAGCCTCCATCGCAAAACCGATATGCGGCACAGAATTAGCATAGGCGATTGAAGTGGTTACGTAAAATCTATTTTTTTTCTCTTCCATATTTTAAGTTGTCATTTAATATTTAACATATCATAAAACCCTCATCGGAGAGGGTTTTTACTTCCCGAACTCGCTTAACAATTTTTCGCATTTTTTATATCTTCAAATATAATAGAAGCGATAGTAGCGATAGGAACCGCCAAAATCATACCTGCTACACCTGCAAGTTGCCCGCCAATGGTGGCAGCAATGATGATTATTACCGGATGTAACCCGACAGATTTTTCCATCACCTTAGGAACAATTACATAATTTTCAAATTCCTGAATGAAAAAATATAAGATAAAAGTAAGAGCAGCGATGGAAGGGGAGACTGTAGCAGCGACTAATATTGCAGGAATAGCGGAAAGTAGAGGACCGATATAAGGAATTAACTCAAGCACACCAGCGATAAGAGCTAAGACTAAGGCGTAAGGAACTCCAATAACCAAGAGTCCGATGAAAGAGAGAGCTCCAACGATTATTCCCAAAGTAACTTGCCCAACGAACCATTGTCCCAATTTCTTTTCTATTTTTTTAACGATACGCATACACTGAGTTTGCATTTCTACAGGTAAAGCCGCGCGAACAAATTTTTCAATTCCATCATCTTCCAATACAAGATAAAAAGATATAACAACGATAAGAACGGCAGAGAATATACCCCCCAGAAAACCCAAAGTGCCCGAAAGAAGATAGGAAGCGGCGTTTTTCAATGCCACACTCAAATTCAATAAGATGTCCTGGATATCAGAAGTTTGAAGCCCGATATTATGACCATTGTCAATTATATATCCAAAATCTATCTTTTCAATATATTTCGGTAGATTAGCTGCCATCTGCCCAATTTCACGTGCTAAAGTCGGAGCTATGGCATAGACAAGAAGAATGACAACAACGAGAGTGGAAGCAAAAAGCAATCCTGCCCCAAAAACACGAGGGATACGATTTTTCTTCTGCAGCCTATCAACCATTGGCTCCATTGTAAGCGCAAGGAGGACAGCGATGAAAACAATAAAAATTACATCCTTAATATAGTAGAGAAAAAGCAGAGAGAAAGAAACCGCGAAAAAACGCAAAATGCTTTCATAAGAAATGTCAATCAATTGTTTTTCTTTTTTCATTTTAGATTTTTAATAATTTTTCAAATTTTTTCTTATCTCTAAATGGTCCGATAATCGCAAGGTTCAGCTTTTCGTTGATGAAAATTTTTCGAGCAACTCTTTCCAGGTCCTCGGTTGTAACTGAGTTTATTTTATCAAATTTCTCCTCAGGGGTCAAAATCTTTCCAGTTGATATTTCCTGTATTGCAACAAAATCAGCAACGGCACTGGAAGATTCCAGCCCTATGTCCATTCTGCCTTTTATATAACTTTTCGCCCGCCTGATTTCGTCTTCTGAAACTTTCTCCGTTTTTATTCTTCTAATTTCTTTTAATAAGATTTCAATTGCTTTTTCGCATTTATCATTTCCTACGCCCGACTGAATCGCAAAATATCCAGCATCTTGATAGTCACAAGTATAGGAATAAATATAATAAGCAAGCCCTTCTTTTTCCCGCACATTCTCATAGAGTCGCGAGCTGGAGTTGCCACCAAGTATCACATTAAGGACATCCAACACATATTCATCCTCGTTTCCAGTTTCAAAAGCGCGAAACCCCAGAGAAAAATTTGTCTGATCGGTTTTCTTGTATTTCAAAAAAATTTCTGGCGCTTTTTGTTTTTCAACGACTTTCGTTCTCACGTTTTCTTTCTCGGCTCTTTCAAAAGGAGCGAATAACTCTTCTATTTTTTCGTCCGTCTTTTTTTCATTAAAGTTTCCAGAAATTACAATGACCAAATTTTCAGCAGTATAATATTTCTTATAAAAATTAAGAAGATTTTTTCTCGAAAAGCTTCTTACATTTTCGCTGGACCCCAACTGATCGTGCCCCAGTCCATGTTCTGTATAAAGAGTATTTTCAAAAATGGAAGAAATATTTCTCATCGGCGCATCTTCATACATATTGATTTCCTCCAAAATAGGATCTCTTTCAACGTCGATTTCCTTCGAATCAAATTTCGAATTTAAAAGCATATCAGAAATTACATCTAGGGCCAAAACAAAATCTTTTTTGCCAGTTTTTGCCCAAAAGCCAGTATATTCTTTTCCAGTGAAAGCGTTGTGAGATGCGCCGACAGCGTCTAGCTCCTTGGAAATCTCTGTGGCGGTCTGTCTTTTTTCAGTTCCCTTGAAAAACATATGCTCCAAAAAATGTGCAATTCCTTCCGTTCCTTTTTTCTCATCTCGCGAACCAACTTTGAAAAGCGCCATCACCGTAGCCGTTTCGGTGTTTTTATTTTGAACCTTGATAACTCTTGCACCGTTTTTTAGTTTTGTCTTCTTATACATAACCATAAATAAAATTTTAATAAATTTAATCTTAAGGATCCAGAAGGTCAAAAATTAGCAACTCCTAAATTAGCTAAAACGCAACCCTCCGAAGTCGTTTTTTGCGACAGAGGAGATTTTGGGAGACTGCGATTTAATTAGAAACATCGCTAATTTTCGACCTTCTGGATTGCATATAAAATGCATACTGTATTATCTAATATAGAGATTTTTTGTCAATAATTTTAGCAGCAAAACCTTCTCAAAAAATGCCGTAAAAATATGTAGAAACAGAAATCAATTACTAGCTATTCTCAGTTTAGGAATAAGCCTTTGGCAACAAAATATCAATGTTTTATTTTTGACCGATTATTTTGACCGAGATTATCATTTTTGATATACTTAATTCATATTAAAAAATTATAAATTATGAGCTTTAATAATAATAGCAAAAAGACATTTACGTTCAGTAATGTAAAAACATTCTTTTGTGTTTTTGCGTTGTTCTTCTTGTGCCAAAATCAAGTTGCACTAGCAATGGAACAGGAGGAAACCTTTTTAATAAGCAAAGATTATGATTTTTACAACCGCAGTCAGGTTCAGTCTTTCTTAGCCTTTGAGTCTGATAATGCTTATTTCTATTTTGAAAAAGACTATTATGAAAGATTGTCCGCATCGGAAAAAAATATACTCTTGTCTCAGGTCAGGGTTTTGGGCGAAAAATTTGACTCAATCATTTATCCCACAACCAAAGAGATTTTTGGAGACGAATGGAATCCTGGAATTGACGCAGACGAAAAAGTATTAATTCTATTTTCTCGCATGGAATACAATGTCGGCGGTTATTTTAATCCTAACGACGAATATCTTAAAAGCCAGGTTGTTGACGATAATAGCAATGAACATGAAATAATCTATCTAAGTCCAGACTTCCTTTCAAGCGGAAAAATAGAAGGATTTCTTGCTCACGAATTGCAACATATGATTTATTGGAATGAAAAATCCAGGATCGAGGGGGTCACAGAAGAGATTTGGATCAACGAAGCGCGATCAGAATTGGCTTCGGCAATCATCGAGGAGAAAATCAATAACGAATTTTCCAACGGAACTTTGGCAATCAGAAAAAGAGATTTTCTAACCGATTACAGCGATTCTCTCGTTGATTGGAATAACAGCAATTACGACTATGCTTCGGTCAGCGTTTTTATGCAGTATATTAAAGACAAATTCGGAACAAACGTGTTTCAACAGATGAATAGCGGGAAAAAAACGGGAGCGTATAATCTCAGTTACGCCCTAGAAAAAGAAGAAGGCACAAGCCTTGCGCAGATTTTTACTGACTGGACTCTTGCCAACTATATAAACGACACAAGTCTGAACCCAAAATACGGATATGACAATATAAACTTGAAAGATAGTTTTAATGTCGTTCCTAAACTGATTTATGACAAAGACGGCGATAATAAAATCAACCTTGAAGGCGAACTTGATAACTGGAGCGCTAATTATTATAAGATTGATTTTAGCAAAATAACCTCTGATTTATATATTCAAGTTTCTTTCGACGGAAATGATTCTGGGTTTTTTGCCTTGCCGATGGTAATAAATTATAAGGACGGTTCACGTAAAGTGGAGTTCTTTTCTATGGACAAAAAGCAAACAAATAGCAAAGATTTAATCTCCCAAGAAGGAAAGATAAGTTCAGTCGTTCTCATTCCTGCAAGCGAAAATATGAACTCGACACTAACAAAGAACCAGGCAAAAAGTTATGATTTTGCGATAAACATCAGCTTTATGTCAACAGAAGAAAAAATACGCACAGACGGCAATTTAATTAAGCTTCTGGATAATGAAAAGGTTTATCTGGTGGAAGACGGGACGAAGAAGTGGATTGAGGACTCTGCGACTTTTATTATTAGAGGTTACGATTGGGATAAGATTGAAATCGTTACAGAAGTCGAATTCAGTCTTTATCCAGAAGGGAATTCTATTAAAAACGAAACGACTGCCGCGAGAATAGGTTCTTTAATAAAAGGAAGCGGTCCAAAAATATATCTCCTAGAAAACGATCAGAGAAGATGGATAAAAGATGAACAAACCTTCGTTTTTTTAGGATTCAATTGGAGCGACGTTGCAAGTTTAAGTGACCAAGAGCTCTTCTTGTATAAAGAAGGAGAAACACTCTCAAAAGGAATTATAGCTGACGGATCTTTAGTGAAAGCTTCAGGTCCTCAGGTATACCTTATAGAAAATGGCAAAAAACGTTGGATAACCAGTCCTGAAGCTTTTAGTCGAAATAAATTTATATGGTCATCGATTATTGAGACTTCAGAGGACGACCTTCTTTTTTATGACAACGGACTGAATATTGATTAAAATAAAACTACGATTATGACTACAATTACAAAAAAAATTTTTACCAAAAACAAGCTTAATAAAATATTAATAATCGGCGCGTTTTTATTTTCAGTTTTTTCTTCGCAAATTTCTTCCGCGAGTATAGAAAGCAATCCAAATGTTCCAGAAATTATTCCGCGCACAACGTGGGGAGCAGACGAGACACAGATGACATGGCCAATAGAATACGCCAAAGTGGAAAAAATCATAGTTCATCATACGGCTAGCACAACCTTGGTTGCAGACACTGACGGTAGCGGACAATATAAAAGTATGGTAAATAATATTTATAAATATCATACTAGCAGTAAGAGTTGGACAGACCAAAACGGCACCAATTATACTGGCTTTGGCGACATCGGATATAATTATCTTATCGATCCGAACGGAAATATTTATGAAGGAAGAAAAGGCGGAAACGGAGTTATCGGTGGACACGCAAGCGGATTCAATAGTGGCAGTGTAGGAATTTCCATTATCGGTAATTATCAAGATGGCACTGCAGGACAGACAAATACTTCGCTAGACACTAAAGTAGCAACAGCGCTAGCAAAATTAATAGGATGGATTGCGGCTAATAATGGAATGAATCTGGACACTAGTAGCAATTTCTATGGAAAAACCATCGATGGCATGGTGGGGCATAAAGATGTAGCAGCGACACTGTGTCCTGGAAACATAATCTATAGCGAATTGAGTAGCATTCAAACTCAAGCTGTTTTATATGCAAAAGAATATCAAAAATATATCTATCAAATTCAAGGCTCTAGCGCAGTTTATATAATAAGCGGAGGATATAAAACCAAGTTTTCTTCAAAAAATGCGCTGCCTATCACTTATCAGAGTCGAGAGGTTCAATACGTTTCCAAAGCTCAACTAGATGCATATCAATATAAGGACAGAAATATTCTTCCAGACGGAACGCTCGTCAACGTCAACGGAGAAGGCACGATTTATTATCTAGAAAATAGCAAAAAAAGACCCCTGAGTATGGATGAGGCAGGATTTTTAAAACTTGGATTTAAGGCTGACGAAGTAATTACAATCTCAGAAAGCGAACTAGATTTTTACGAGACAGGAAATATTATAAAAATCGCTCCAGAAGGAACTCTTATTAAAGACTCTAAAAACAGCGTTTATTTTATAGAAAATGGAAAAAAGAGACTTTTTACTTCCGCAACACTTTTTAATAAATTAGGATATAGTTGGGCAAAAGTCAAAACGGACAACGAAGCGGATTATTATATGAATGGCGACGTAATGTGCTACGAGAATGGAACGCTTGTGAAAAGTAAAGACTCGTCCAGTGTCTACTTGATTGAAGATGGAAAAAAACGGATTTTCACTTCAGGAACTTTGTTTGAAAAATTAGGATATAAATGGTCCGGTATTGTTACTGCCGAAAATTCAGAATTAAGCGCGTATGCAAATGGAGCGAATGTAACATATCCGAATGGAACTTTGATCAGAGGAGCTGGAACCTCAACCGTGTATTTAGTTGATAATGGACAGAAACGAGAAATTACTTCCGCAACGCTTTTCTCTAAACTCGGATACAGTTTTGATAATGTCATTGAAATTCCAAAAGAGAGCTTGTTTGACTACACAACTGGTAGCAAAGCGGTTTACCCGAATGGGACTCTCATTAAGTCTCAAACTAATCCCGCCGTATACAGAATTATAGACGGCAAAAAAGAAGAATTTACTTCTCTCAATGTCTTCAACGCAAACGGAGCAAAATGGAGCAATGTCATAGAAATAAGCCAAAACGAAATCAATCTCTATGTAACCGCCGGAACAGTTAAATATCCAGAAGGTTCGCTTCTCAAATCTAAGGACGGTGAAAAAATTTATATCATAAAAAGCGGTCAAGCTACTTGGATAGAGACGGCCGAAGATTTTGTGAAAGCTGGATATAAATGGACGGATGTCTTCTCGATTGATTACGCAGAAATGAAATTGTATGTTACCGAAGATTCAGTAAACGACAACGTCATTGATAACAATACGACAACAGTTCCTTCGACTCCGACAACTCCTGCGAATTCAACCACACCGATTTCATCGACAGCCGAACCAAATATGAGAGTCGCAATAACCAACAGCACTGCTGATAGTGTGAGTATAACCGCCAACGGAAACTATAAGATTGAATATCGAAGAGCAAATGATGAAATTTATAAAACAGTTCAAAAAGAAAACGGACAAATCACTGAAGTGCCTTTCTTCGACTGGGATAACTATATTCGTTTCATACCTGAATCAGACGATGTTATTATGCAAGTAACTTCATATTCCGACCCTTCTTATGACAAAAAAACAGACGACAATAGATTTCGCGGAGTTCTTGAACTCAGATATTCCACAGTCTCCAAAAAAATGTGGGTCATCGAAGACGTTGCATTGGAAGACTATCTTAACGGTATCGCAGAGGCAACCACCTATAGTGAGCCTGAATATTTAAAAGCCTTCTCGACCATCGCTCGAACTTATGCAATGTATTATATTCAGAAAGGCGGCAAGCACACGGGGGAACCGTTCTATCTTAAGAATAGCCGAAATGGAAATGGAAACGATCAGGTTTATCGTGGATATGACTTGGAAATGCGCGCACCCAATATCGTCAGTGCCAATGAAGTAACAGAAGGGCAAATCATTGAATTCTTAAACAAACCAATTGTAGCGGCATATTCTTCAGACTCTGGAGGAATAACCAAAAGTGGATGTGAGGCATTAAGCAAAAACTATTGTGCCAGTGAATTTGATTATTTAGATGGTGGAGTTGAAGATCCTGCCGGAACCGTGCATAACTCCAGCAAAATTGCAGCAAGCCATGGGGCTGGAATGAGCGCAGTCGGAGCCTATCAAATGGCGACTGAGGGAAGTGATTGGCAGAGCATCATTAAATATTATTATCTTGGTGTTGATATTGATAAATATTATTAATACGAACGAGACAATAAAGCAAAATTGAACTCTATGAAAAAAATAAACAAACAAAAATTCTTGTTATTATTTTTCCCTTCATCCCTATTCTTACTTACCTGTATTTTACAGGTAAGAGCGGCAACTTTGCCAAATCCTATAACAGAGGATAGTTTTACAAAACTAATACAGAATTCATTAAGCTGGTTACTGTCCATTTCCGGAAGTATTGCATTTCTAATGTTGATCTGGGGAGGAATAGCATATATAACCTCTTCTGGCGATTCACAAAAAGCAGAGTATGGAAAAAAGATTATCACTTGGACAATTTTTGGATTAGTTATTATCTTTCTTTCCTACTCAATTATATCGACACTCGAAAAGATTTTTGTGGAATAATCCTATCTAAATTTTTAATAATTAATCGACAAATAAAAAAGATGAAAAGCAACAGAAGAAGTCTTAAAATTAAAATTGTGCTTACAAGTTTTTTCACACTTTTAGTAATTTTCAGTTTCTCTTTTTATCAACCGAAAAGTGCAAATGCCGCCGTAGGGGATTGTCCTAACGCTTCACTTTCGTTTGAAAGCACCAACTACAATGCCGGAGACACAATAAGGCTTAATGGGTCTAACAGCACAGGAACATGGAGTTTATGTATTTATGATCCCAGCGGTGAAAGAGTTACATTAACGATGGACTCTACTAACAATACTCTTTCCACTAAAGCTAACATTTCAGGAAAATGGACAGGAGTGATTCAAGTAGGAGGTGTCTGCAGTATGGATCTTTCTTCCGCAAATAACTGCCAAGCTAACACACAAGTAGGAAACACCACTGCCACAGAAGATGAAGAAGGAATCGCCATAGATACCGACACAGAAGGTTCTATCTCATTCGTTAATCCCATTGAAACCGATGACTTTACTGATCTAGTAGGAAACGTCCTAAAATGGCTTCTCTCCATTTCTGGAGTTATTGCACTGCTTATGATAATATATGGAGGAATGATGTATATAGCCTCTACTGGAGATCAGCAAAAAGCAGAACAAGGGAAAAAAATAGTAACATGGACGATTGTAGGTTTAATTGTCATTCTGCTTTCATACTCAATTATCACTGTCATTGAAGATATTTTCATAAACTAATAAAAATATGCAAAAAAAAGTATACCTTATCGTTTTGAATTGGAATGGAAAAGAAGACACGCTAGAATGCCTCGAGTCTCTTCGGTCCACAAATTATGACAATTATCAAACTGTTTTAATTGATAATGGTTCGGAGGATGATTCAGTAGTGGCTGTTCGAGAAAAGTTTCCCGAGGTGGAAATTGTCGAGACAGGAAAAAACTTGGGCTTTGCAGGAGGGAACAATGTCGGAATCGAATACGCGATAAAACAAGGAGCTGAATATGTTTTTTTAATAAACAACGACACGACAGTTCATCCAGACTATTTGAAAGAGCTGGTGGAGGTTGGGGAGTCAGACCCAAAAATCGGCGCGGTCGGATCAAAGATTTATTATCACAGCGAGCCCGAGCGTATTTGGTTTGCTGGCGGAAAAATAAACTGGCTCCGAAATAAAGGCGAACATATCGGATTGGACGAAATCGATAAAGGACAATATGACGAAATCAAAGAAGTCGGTTATCTAACCGGTTGCGCGCTCTTGGTTAAGCGGGAAGTCGTAGAAAAAATCGGAGTTCTGGAAGATGATTATTTCCTCTATTATGAAGATGCAGATTACTCACTGCGTATTCAAAATGCAGATTACAAAACTGTCTATGCACCCAAATCTATAATTTATCACAAAGTTTCACGCTCGACCAAACCGGGTTCTGCTTCCTATGTCTATTATCATGTGCGTAATGGTCTGGTGAACGCACGAAGGAATGGCAACACGAAAGTCAAAATCGCTATCTATATTTTTGCCATATTTTTATTCTTTAAACAAATTATAAAAATCATCTTCTTTCCAGAAAAAAGAACCTGGGCTTTCGCAGTTCTACGAGGCGAGAAAGATTTTCTGCGGGGGAAGATGGGGAAGGCCTAAATCACTAATAAAAATTTATTATATTAAAGAGTAAAAGCGGTTATCTCATAGAGAAAAACCGCTTTTCAATTAACCCCTTTTATTCCCCCCCAGGCTGAAACTCCTCGAAAGAAGTTTCCATAAAACTCTCTTCTTCTTGAGAATCAAAACAATAGAATCTTATTGATTGCCTCGAGCGGTCATAAGGATTGCGTCCTGCAATACTTTCATAAGGAACGCACCCTCTTTTCCCTTTTACATGTTTCGCTTCGATACTCTTACGCCTCTTTTCTTTTGCTAAAAAAGGATTACTCTCAGAGATACCTGGGAGAAGCACTTCTGATTCATATAAATCATTTGGCAGAACCATTATTTCACTTCCCTTTCTTATTTTACAACTTGCCGTTTTTTGTTTTAATCCTTTCTGTTTTTTACATTGTTTTCATTGTAATATAAACAGAAAAAAAGTAAAGCCATAAAGATTACCATAACAGACTATTCATCTTGCATAACACAGGGATTCCGGATATTTTGCGGTAGCAAAATTCTGGAATGACAGAAGAAAGATTCTACTAGATGTCGAAAAAGGACAGTCCTCACAGAATCAAGAGGACTGTTCTTACTTATAAAATATAGGAGTACCCCCTCAGTGATAGCACACGAATTAGCGCATCATTAGAAAAGACGAGTCATGCGCAATATATGGTTCTAGCTAACGTCTTTGATTAGATTTCTGTATGGTTTTATTAAGTAGCTCAGACATACAAAGCTTCTTTTCCTGTGATGAAACTCACTTTTTGTCATCCTCGTAAGGATCCCTTAAACTGTTTATTCACTTGGAAGAGTAGATATAATGACATTTCTAAAGAGACAAGGGATTCTTACAAGAATGACAAAAATTATGGCCCTATAGCAGAAAATGCTATTTGGTAGATTTGATAAAGTAATTTTGAACAATAACTCAATCACGGGAAGTGTTTTGATTTTATTAGCGAAAACCATATATTGCGTATGACCCGAAAAAACCGTATCGTCGCTAAATTTACCTTTAGATAAAGCCGACCGAATACAGAAGACTAAAGATTAAACCTTCCCACCAAATATCCCACGCCAAACGGACCTTCATAGCTCAGTTTTTCAAATTTATAGTTAACATTCGAAAGTGCGCCTAATAGAATTATAATTGAGCGAAGTCCGCATTCGCCTGCGTCTTCAATCAGTCTCGAGTCCATATCCAAAATTTTTTCTACTTCGTTTTTTTCCAAATTAGAAACAAGATACTCGTCAAATTCTTTTCCTCGCGGAGAATAACCAGCGGGAGCTTCAGGCGTCAAACGATGAGACAGATCTCCGCTGGCGATGAGCGCAACTTTTTTATCAGTGCTTTGGATAGCCTCGTAAATAATTTCTCCAAAAGTAAAATGTTTGCCGTAATCAAGATAGGAAAAAGATAAATGACACACTTTAATATCAGGCAAATTCTGTGTCAGAAAAAAGAGCGGCACCATAGCGCCATAATCCAAATTTTCACTGACAGTCTGCAGTGGCAATTTATTAGAATCAGCAACCTCCTTGATATAAAGAGCTAGTTCGATATCATTTGCAAATTCCATCTCAACTTCACTACCAAAATCAGAAAAATTTCCAAACAGCTTTTCGGACAGATTAACTGACATAAAATCCATAAAAATCGGACCGTGCGGAGAAACGATCACAATAGTGTCGATTTTTTTCTCCAACAATTCTTGCGACAATTTTTGCATAGCACTACTTGTGTTTTGAACATTTAAAGCATCCTCTTTACCTATATCCGGAACAAGAAGCGGAGGATGAGGACAAATGGCCGCAAAAGTTAGCATAGATTTATTTTAATAATTATTTCTATTTTGTAACAAGATTCAGATCCTCTCCACATTTTCTGCATTTGCCTTTTTTATATAATCTTTGAATATCATATCCAACTCTTTTTATATTGAGTTCTCCACATTGTGGACAATAAGAATTTTCTTCGTCAATGCCAGATATATTACCAGCGTAGACGTATTTCAATCCTGCTTTTTTCCCAATCTCACAAGCACGAAGAATTTTTTCCGCACTAGTATCGAAAATATCCTGCATCTTCCAAGAAATCTTTCCAGAAAAAACGCTCAAATGTCAAGGAGTCTCGCTCCCTAATTCTTTGAAAATAAATTGAGCAATCTTTGTGAGCATATCCTCATCATCACTGAGCCCCGGAATTACAAGCGTTGTAATCTCGGTCCAGACTTCGAACTTCTTGAGCCGCTTGCAATTTTCCAGAATCGGATCCAAACGCGCACCGCAATATTTTTTATAAAAATCATCATCAAAAGATTTAATATCGACATTAACGGCATCGAGATAGGGGAGTATGAGTTCCAGCGTTTCTTCGGTCATAAAACCATTAGAAACCCAAACGTTTTTCACACCCCTTCTTTTTGCGATCTTCATAGTATCAAGAGCAAACTCCAAAAAAATCGTTGGTTCAGTATAGGTATATGAAATGCTTGGGCAACCATTTTTCATTGCCGCATTCACGATCTCATCGGGAGACATTTCTTCTCCCATTTCCAAAATTACTTTATCGGTTTTGACAGTTTGAGAAATCTGCCAATTTTGACAGTTGCCGCAACTTAAATTGCAGCCGACAGTCGCAAAAGAAAAAGAGTTGGTTCCAGGCAGAAAATGAAAGAGCGGCTTCTTCTCAATCGGATCAATACTTTTGGAAATGACTCTGCCATAGTTGAGGGCAAAAAGCTTTCCCTCGACATTCTTACACACACCACACAATCCGAACTTCTGAGGCAAAATAAAACACCGCTGGGAGCAAGTGAGACATTGAACCCTTTTATCTTCTAATTGCTCGTAAGAATATGATTCTTTCATAGCTTTGAGATAAAAGTAAAAATATATAAAAAGTGCTTGTTTTCGTCTTGTAAGTATATTTTATCGCTTTTTAAAATTTTAGGCAAATAAAAAAAGAAAAAACGTTTTTTATTTTTTTCTTCTGTTTTTAACCTTTTTCAAGGTTTTATTTTTATCCACCTTTCTTTTTCAGGATTGAAAACGCTCAAAGAGAGCTCCTTCCCCTCTTTAAGAAGATGGCGACACAAAAAATGCTGCAATTCTAAAAAAAATGCCACAGCGAGATTCTTGTCCTTAAATCCAAAAGAGACATAGGATTGGCGACACAGCCGCAAACAATTTTTATTTTTCAAAAATACCCCGAATAGTCTCTTCTCGTCGCACTCATCAATGACACCAGCTTCAAAAAGTGTCAATAAAAAGGCATCTTGTAATTTTGTATATTTTTTTTCTGGAACCCTCCTGGCATTAAAAAGAATGACCAAAAGAGGCAGCCAATTAATCTTTCCCTCAATGACCGAATTGACTGCTATTATTCCAGCGGTTTCCCTATCCTTAATATCCATCTTTGCGAAAAGCCCTCTCATTAATATACCCGAGGACAAAGAGACTTCTCGAGTTTCTGCTATAATAGTTTATTCCTCCTTCCTTTTTCTTCGATTTTCTTCTCTTTCTGTTTTTCTGAGTAATTTTTTTATTTTTCCTTGCCTTTTATCTTATAGTCCATTATACTTTTTGTCAAACTGGGTTTAAGCTGATATAATGTAATTATGCAAAAAAGAATATATATTACAATTGACCTTCCGGATGAAATCAGAGAGAGCTTTCTTAAGGAAGAAAAAAGGTGGAAGAATCTGAATGTTTTTTGGACGGGTTTTTCGCATTATCGGCTCACCTTTGAATATCTGGGAGTTATAGACAAAGAGGATTTGAGAATCATTAGAAGAACGTTAGACGAGATAGCGGAAGAAAATAAACCTTTTGATATTCGCCTGGACCGAATCGTTCTGGGTCCGAATGCCAAAGATCCACATATGTTTTGGGCAACGATTTTCGAAGATAGCAATGTCAAAAATTTTCGCAAAAGATTTCACGAGCGACTTTTGAATAATGGATTTGAATTGAAAGAAAAAGATTTTATCCCGCACATCGTTTTGGGTAGCGCCAAAGGCAACCAACTCAAAGGAAAACAAACCAACGTGAAATTGAGAGGCAGAATGAAAGTCGAAGAGCTCAATCTATATTCCAGCCAAACCTATGCTAAGGGCGTAACAAAATATAAACTCTTAGAAACCTTTCCTCTTCAAAAATAGACTATGCAAGCTGAACGAATCAAAATTCTAGGAACAGTAGCTGACAAAATCACCAGCAAAGAAGCTCTTGAGAATATCAAGGTTTTTTTGTCTTCCCCTGAAAATCATTACATTGTAACGCTCAATTCGGAAATGGTGGTGCGAGCGCAAAAAGATCTAGCTTTCAGAAAGATTATAAGTGATGCGGACTTGGTGGTAGTGGATGGAATGGGAGTTTTGATAGCCGCCAGTTTTCTTGATAAAAAAAAGGGTAAGTTTCTGCCGGATTTATTCAATTTGTTTCTTACGGTTTTCAACGCGCTTTTTTTACCAGAGAAGAACAAGAACGTTTTGTCAGAGAGAATAAGCGGGATTGATTTGATTTATAAAATATGCGGAAGTGATTTTGCGAAAGAGCGAAAAATATATTTAGTGGGCGCGGAAGAGGGGATTGCACAAAGGACGGGAGATATTCTGAAGAAAAAATTTCCAAAGATTCAACTTGTCGGCGCGGAAGAGGGGGTCAAGAAAGATTCCAAAGAAAAGGAGAATGCAAAGCTTATCGAAAGGATAAACGCAGAAAAATCTGAAATCGTTTTTGTCGCATTCGGTGCCCCGAAACAAGAAAAATGGATTTACGAAAACCTCAAAAAAATGCCGAGTGTGAGAATCGCGATGGGAGTGGGAGGGTCTTTTGATTTTATTTCCGGAAAAACTAGACGCGCGCCAGAATTCCTACAAAAACGCGGGTGGGAATGGTTGTGGCGACTGACGCAAGAGCCAAAAAGAATCAAAAGAATTTATACTGCCACCTGGAAACTCACTTGGTTGATTTTTTGGGATAAAAAAGGTAGGATGTAAGAGAAGCGTTATGCAAAAATACTCCGTTATTGTAAATCATAATTTCGTGTCATTGCGAGGAGGTAATCCAAGCTTATCCCCGCGAAGGCAGGGATGACAATCTCATTGCCCTAGTTTAACAAAACATAAAATTCTATGTCATTCCAAGCTTGTCGAGGAATCGCTTCATTAGGATTAAGTCATATCTGCCTAGGAAAGACAGATGCGCTTGTCTCTACAAAAAAATCTCAACATAAAACCAACAGAAACTTTAACTTCTTATATTTTTCAAATATGTCAGAAATACCTCAAAAAATCCGCACCCGTTTTGCTCCCAGCCCAACCGGTTTCGTTCATATAGGTAGCGTGCGCACGGCGCTTTATAGTTACCTCTTTGCCAAGAAAAACAAAGGGGATTTTTTACTTCGCATCGAGGACACCGACCGAACGCGATTGGTTGAAGGTTCAATCGAATATCTAGTAAAAATCTTCGATGTCTTAGGTCTGAATGCAAACGAAGGTGTAGTAATGGGAAATGACGGAAAACTCTCTCAGAATGGCGATTTTGGGACTTATATCCAATCAGAAAGACTGCCTATCTATCAAAAATATGTCCAAGAACTTGTAGAAAAAGATCATGCATATTATTGCTTTTGTAGTCAAGAGAGATTACAACAGGTCAGAGAAGAAAGGAAAGCACAGAAATTACCGCCGATGTATGATGGTCATTGCCGAGATTTGTCGAAAGAGGAAGTTGAGAAAAAATTAGCAGACAAAGTTCCTTTTGTTATCAGAATGAAAATTCCCAAGGAAGGTTTTACAGAATTTGACGATTTGGTTTATGGACACATAAAAATCAAAAATGAATTAATCGACGATCAGGTAATTATGAAATCAGATGGCTATCCCACGTATCATTTTGCCAACGTGGTTGATGATTATCTGATGAAAATTTCTCACGTAATCCGCGGGGAAGAATGGTTGCCATCCACACCTAAGCATATTTTGCTTTATAAATATTTCGGATGGAAAGCGCCACAATTCGCGCACTTGCCACTTCTTCTTAATCCTGACAAAAGCAAGCTCAGCAAAAGACAAGGCGATGTTGCCACTGGAAGTTTTTTGGACAAAGGTTATTTACCTGAAGCTATCTTGAATTTTATCCTACTTTTAGGCTGGAACCCGAAGACAGAAGAAGAGATTTTCTCGATGGAAGAAATGATAGAAAAATTCGACTTATCTGGCATCAATAAATATGGCGCAGTTTTCAACACGGAAAAACTAGACTGGATTAATGGTATATATATCCGCAAGATGAACCTAGAAAAATTAACCCAGCTTTGCATTCCATATTTAGAAAAGACTGAATTTATCGAAAAAATATCCGACGAAGAATTTAAAAATAAGATAACAGGGGAAATTATCACTTTCAAAAAACTACAACAAATCGTTTCGCTTGAGCAAGAGAGAATGAAGAAACTTTCAGAAATAGGGGAGAACTTGAGATTTATTTTTGAAGAAACACCTGAATACGAAAAAAACATTCTCGCCTGGAAAAAAATGACCACCGAAGAAGCGCAGAAAAACCTGCAAATCATCTATGATGAAATTGAGAAAATAGACGAAACAGATCTTACTAAAGAAAATCTATTAGAGCTCATAAATCAGCTTAAAGAAAAAATGGGACTTAGCACAGGCGAACTTTTGTGGCCTATGCGCGTCTCGCTTTCAGGACTTAAAAATTCCCCAGGTCCGTTCGAGATTGCAGAGGTTCTGGGAAAAGAAAAAACGCTACAGAGGATTGCTGGGGCGATAAAAAAATAGAGAAGAAAAATTTTTAACTCTATTATAACCGACCTATCAAAACCTTATTAAGACAGAGGAAACCAATAAGAATTCATTTATAACAAAAGATTAAAACAGTTTTTTTCATGTTTACAAAAAACTGTTTTCAAATCTTTTATATATGCTATAATGGGCTTGTAATAGAGAAAATAATTCTTGCGCCTGTGGAAAAAACTAAAAAGCATCAAAACATCATTTTCAAGCTGACAGTCTATATTCTGATAGTGTCTTTTATTTTGCCTCCATCACTCAGCACGAACGCAGATAATAGCAAAATTGAAGAAATTAATAACCAAATCGATGCAAAAAGTGATAGCGTCAAAAATTTGGAAAATCAAGCTGCTCAATATGAAGACCAGATAAAAAACCTAAAATCACAAGCACAAAGCCTTCAAAACGAAGTTGATCTTTTCAATGCTCAAATTGCCCAAATGGAAGTGGAAATTGGTGCTACTCAAGTGAAAATCGAAGAAGTAAATTTGGAAATAGAAAAAATCTTAGAAAAAATTTCCATAAAAGAAAAAGAGATTGAAAAAGAAAAATTGATATTAAAAGATCTTTTACGAAAAATAAATGATTACGATAATGAGACTGTCTTTGAAATTCTTTTGAAAAGTGAAGAAATCTCGAGTTTTTTCAACGAATCCGACTACGTTAACACAGTAGGAACAAAAATCAAAGCCGCACTTGATAGCCTTAAAAGTGCCAAAGAGGAATTAGAATCGCAACGTGAACAATCTGAGTTAAAGAAGAAAGAACTGGAAGAATTAGAAGCAGACATCGAAATGAGTAGAAATGTTTTAGCGGCGGAGAGAGCAGCTAAAGAGGAACTTTTGAATGCAACCAAAGGTAGCGAAGAAAAATATCAGAATTTATTAACGAATACACGAGAACAAAGGAAGTCCATTCTAGGTGACATTAATAATTTGATGGCAGAAAGGCAAAAAGAAATTGCCAAAATCGCAGCAGAAGCAGATCGTCCAGCAAGTGCGGCTTCAACCATTTGGTATTTTTCACAAAATGATTCTAGATGGAGAAACGATTTTATAGGAGTTTCCAATTCTACTATCGACGATTATGGCTGTGCGCTTACATCAGTAGCAATGGTATTCCGCTATCACGGAATTGATATAAATCCGAAAGTTTTAGCACGTCAACCTATATTTGTGAGAGATCTTATTTCTTGGCCAACACAATGGCGTTTCCTGAGTTTGGACTACAATTCATACCATAAAAGCAGTGGACTGCCTCAATCTGATTGGGATCGTATCGACAAAGAGATTGCAGCAGGAAATCCCGTTATTGTATTTATCCGTGCGCTAGGTCGAAATGCAGGACATTACGTCGTCATTCATAGCAAAGATAGCCGCGGCTATATCGTTCACGATCCTGTAATGTGGAATGGACAAAGTGGTGCAAATATCTATCTTTCCACAACTCGTAAATATCTCGAAACAGTTTACAAGACAAACACAGTGGTAGACCAAGTAATTATTTACAAATAAAATTCCAAAAAAAACACGATGCGAAATCGTGTTTTTTTATGACGTATTTTTCGTTGTATTATTACAAGAGTCTTCTCAAGTAACAAAAAATTCAAAACGCCCTTTGGGCGGTTACAAGCACCAAAGTTTAAATATATAATTTCCACACAAAAGCCATCTAGTTTATTAACGGTTTTCTTAAGAGATAGAAGGAGACCCTACGCAAGATTGTGTCTGAATAGATAAAATATAGATATTAATTATCAAAGAAACCTATGTCAGACAAAAATTCTGTTTTTGCGCACGAAACGCAAAAGTAAGATGGCAGATAAATATCATAATAAAAGATATTTTGGGTCATACGCAATATATTGGTTTTATTAAGTAGCTCAGACATACAAAGCTTCTTTTCCTGTGATAAAACTCACATTTTGTCATTCTTGTAAGGATCCCTTAAACTGTCTATTCACTTGAAAGAGTAGATATAATAACATTTCTAAAGGGACAAGGGGTTCTTACCAGAATGACAAAATTTAAGGCTTTATAGCAGGAAATGCTACTTGGTAGATTTGATAAAGTAATTCTGAACAATAACTCAATCGCGGGAAATGTTTTAAACTTACTTAAAAACGTTATGGATCAGGTTGGAGACCGCGCTCCCGCAAGAAATAGATATTTTCAGACACAACTATTTAAACGGTTTCGATAAAAGTCTTCATAACTGTATTTTACTAAGATAATACAAACGGCATATAACAGATAGCAGATAAAATTATTTTTATATAAATCAAAAATATAAGTAAAAAAGGGGAGTGCTTGAAAAAATAATCCAAATCCCCTCACT
>Ga0265294_10001706_pt1 | contig 29587 bp, 30 predicted proteins | sample MunlanPumphouse3_FD_192504 | JGI IMG/M metagenome (GOLD analysis project Ga0265294, IMG submission 192504) | Groundwater microbial communities from a municipal landfill in Southern Ontario, Canada - Pumphouse #3 | ecosystem: Environmental > Aquatic > Deep subsurface > Groundwater | place...
GGACGTCCTCGCATGCGCAGCATCTTCCGATGCTCGTTCAACCCTTCCAGCATAAATGATTTGGATTGCTTAAATAGAATCTTGTAAATATTTGGGAGATAGGAAGAGTAATACCGGATAGAGTCTTCAATCAGGAGAATAACCTGTACACCAACCTCATTAACATCAAATGCGATGTTCATGCGATCCTCAATCAGCTTAATGATAGCTACCAGAATATCGGTGTTACCCAGCCAGGAAAAAACATAGTCGATGGCGCTGAGGTCTTCCCGTTCTAATTTTATTGAAACCTCCCGGCTGAAAGGAGTTAAGACTACAATAGGAATATAGGGATGTTGGCTCTTGATCCGTTGCGACAACTCAAACGGATCCATTTCACCAACACTCAACATTGTGATTACCAAATCAATATGCTCTCGCTCGAGGCAATCGAAAGCTTTATGGGCGGTATTGGCCTGAATAAAAACGGGAGGATAGCGAAGGTTCAGGGAGACATATTCCGTAAAGATCTGTTCATCTATCCGTCCATCTTCCTCTAGCATGAAGAAATCGTAATTACTGCAGATAATCAATACTTTACTGATTCTCCTCTGCATCAACACCTTGAATTCAGCTTCACTGAAATCCAAGCGTTCCTGGTTGATCAGATTTTTAGGTTCCATCCATTATCAGATTATGGCTATGGCCGAAGTTAGCAAGATTGGATTAGTAAAAAAATGGGGTTGCTTAAGACAAGCAACCCCACGACGTTATCGAATACCGACGATTATTACACCTCCCACACCTGTCCCGAGAGGAACAGTTCTTCTACGCTTTTAATCTTTGCGGTCGATTGAACATTGGTAATTTGGTTAGCAACCTTCTCATCATAAGTAGCTGGGCTCTCATAGGCACGAATCACCCCAAGGGCAATCGGGAAACGGGGATACTCCATGTTCGCCAACAACAGATGAATTCCGGCAAATTCGGAGTAGGCATCGTGAACCAGGATATCGGATTCGGTGATTCCGTCTTCGCCGAGCTGCACCACATTAAGCTGATTATTCTTCAGAATCAGCCCTTTATCCCGGGCTTTACCGAAAATCATTGGTTTTCCATGTTCTAGCAGAATGGTTCGATCCTCACGATTTTCACGGTCAGTAATGTCCGACCAAACCTGATCGTTAAAGATCACGCAATTCTGGAGGACCTCGACGATCGAAGCCCCATGGTGTTTTGCCGCTTTCAGGAAGACCTCAGTGGAGTGTTTTGGCATAATATCGATACAGCGGGCAAAAAAGGATCCTCTGGCACCGATGGTAATGGCACCAGGTTTAAAAGGCCGTTCGACCGTTCCAAAAGGTGAAGTTTTAGTTTTCGATCCCTCTTTTGATGTCGGAGAATATTGGCCTTTAGTTAAGCCGTAAATCTGATTATTGAACAGAATCAGATTAACATCAATATCGCGTCGGATCAGGTGGATGAAATGATTTCCACCAATAGCCAGAGCATCACCATCGCCAGTGATCACCCAAACACACAGGTTGGGATTAGCCACCTTCACGCCGCTGGCAATAGGCATAGCTCGACCATGGATTCCATGAACACCGTAGGTATTTAAATAATACGGGAATCTTGAAGAGCAGCCGATTCCGGAGATAAAGACGATATCTTCGTGCTTAAAACCGAGCTGTGGCATCGCCTTCAAAACTGAGTTTAGAATGGCATGGTCGCCGCATCCGGCACACCACCTGACCATCTGGTCACTCTTAAAATCTTCAGGTTTCAATTCGTTGATAGTCATGCTTTAGTCCTCCAGATTTTTCAGGATTGCCGCTTTTAGATCATTGACGGTAAAGGGCAGACCCATAATTTTGTTGAATTGGCGATACTGGTATTCAGGAAATTTCATTCTGAGGTGATTGACAAACTGCCCCAGGTTGATCTCGCAAACCAGATGCTTTTTAAATTTGGATAACAACTCTCCGGTATTAGCGGGAAGCGGATTGATGTAGTTGAAATGCGCCAAAGCAACTTTGTGCCCTTCGCGGCGGATCTCGGTCAACGCCGATACCAGATGACCAAAAGTCCCACCCCATCCAATGATCAGGAGTTCAGCGTCTTCATCGCCAATAATTTCCTGATTAGGAATATCTCGAGCTACATTTTGCACCTTTTCCTCACGAATATGAGTCATCAACTCATGATTTTCAGGAACATACGAAACAGAACCGGTGCGATTCATCTTTTCCAGTCCACCGACACGATGTTCGAAACCGGGCATTCCGGGTACGGCCCAAGTTCTGACCTGTGTTTTTTCATCCCGCAAATAGGGCATCCAATCTTTTGCATCGGTATTTGGCTTCGGGACCTTAATTTCCGGGAACTGATTCAGATCCGGAATTCTCCAGGGCTCAGAACCATTAGCAAGAAATCCATCAGAAAGTAGAATGACCGGTGTCATGTGCTCAACAGCGATCTTGCTCGCCATATAAGCAAAGTCAAAACAGTTTGAAGGAGTTGACGAAGCAAGTACCACGATTGGGCTCTCGCCATTACGTCCGTATAGTGCCTGCATCAGATCGGATTGCTCCGTTTTGGTTGGTAAACCAGTTGATGGGCCTCCGCGCTGGACATCGATAATCACGAGTGGAAGTTCGGTCATGACGGCCAGTCCAATAGCTTCTCCTTTAAGGGCAAGGCCCGGACCGGAGGTGCTGGTCACTGCCAATGAGCCTGCAAAACTGGCTCCGATAGCGGTACAGACACCTGCAATCTCATCCTCTGCTTGGAAAGTCTTTACTCCCAAATCCTTACGAGCAGCAAGCTCTTCCAAAATCCCGGTAGCCGGAGTAATCGGATAGGAACCGAGGAATAGTTGCAACCCAGCCTTTTGGGCAGCGGCGAGCATACCCCAAGCAGCAGCGGTGTTACCGTTGATGGTGCGGTATTTACCTTTCTCGATTTCGGCTGGCTTAATCCGGTAATTCGAAGTAAAAGCTTCGATCGTTTCGGCATAGTAATAACCACTATGCAATACTTTAGTGTTAGCCTCAATCAAAATCGGCTTAGAGGCAAACTTCTTATTAAAAAAGCTTATCGCATGATCCAGTGGACGGTCGTATAACCAGCTGACCATCCCCAGAGCAAACATATTTTTACAACGCAGGATGGATTTCTGATCTAACCCGATGTCTTTCAATGTTTCACGGGTAAGACTTGAAATCGGGGCAGAAATTACCTGGATTCCCTCCAACTGCTCCTCTTTGAATGGATCGGACTTATATCCGGCCTTTTCAATTCCCTTGGCATCGAAGGAATCCGAGTCATAAATAAGGATTCCATCGGGCTTAATCCATCGGAAATTGGCTTTAAGGGCAGCCGGATTCATCACCACCAGAACATCACAATAATCCCCTGGCGTATTGATCCGTGTATGCCCAAAATGTACCTGAAAACCTGATACGCCACCCACGGTACCCTGCGGAGCACGGATCTCGGCCGGATAATCTGGAAACGTGGAGACGTCATTCCCGAATAAAGCTGACGTGTCAGAAAACAGTGTTCCGGTCAACTGCATACCATCACCGGAATCACCTGAAAACCGTATCGCCACCTCTTCGATTTCAATTACTTTTGCCTCTTTACTCATATCTGAATACGGATATTGTTAATTGTTGGACAAACTTACACAGTTTTATCAGAGGAAAATATGATAAATGCTTTCTGTAATTTTGTTGGGCTTCTATTCGTTGTAAAAAGTTAAAAATATGGCACTTATAAAATCAGTAAGAGGATTCACGCCAATTATCGGTAACCATTGCTACCTATCCGAAACTGCGGTGATTATCGGAGATGTCGTTCTGGGCGACGACTGCAGTGTATGGTTTAATGCGGTTCTCAGGGGAGATGTGAATAGCATCCGGATCGGGAACAGAGTCAATATCCAGGATGGTGCTGTCCTGCACACCCTGTATCAGAAATCGGTTATCGAGATTGGTGATTCGGTTTCCATCGGCCATCAGGCAGTTGTTCACGGAGCCAAGATTCACAACCGGGTACTGATTGGCATCGGAGCCATCATTCTCGACCATGCAGTCATTGGTGAGAATTCCATTATAGCAGCAGGAGCAGTAGTCAAGGATTCGACTATCGTTGAGCCCAACAGCATCTATGCTGGAATTCCTGCGCGCAAAATTAAGGATATCGACCCCACGCAGACCCGGGAGATGATCGATCGAATCGCGAACAACTATCTGTTCTATTCAAAATGGTATGAAGGTGATCAATGACCCGCCAAGGTCATTAAACAGAGGTCAGTGAGAGAACCGAATAGTTGAGGCGTAGCGTGTGAAGCATACGGGTCAGAGGACCTGTATCTCCGGTCGAATAGAACTGATACGATCCCGTCTCGGTAGAGTTTAACAAGAATCCATGATCTTCCATAACTTTGCGGGTCTGGCGGGCCACGGCGGGCGCAGGGTCGATCACCGCTACCTCAGGCGGTACAATTTCCCGAATCAGGGGAATTAAAAACGGGAAGTGGGTACACCCCAGCACCAACTGATCGATACCCGACTGAACCATCGGCATCAAATACTGTTCCAGCAATGCCCTGGCTTCTTGGGATTCTGCCTGGCCATTTTCTACCAGCTCAACCAACCCATTCCCCGCCCGGAAATGCACGCTGACAGAACGGGAGTAAAGCTGGTATGTTTTCCTAAAATGCTCACCTTTAAATGTTTGCTCTGTTGCTAACACACCGATGTGTCCTGTTTTCGACTTCAGGGCTGCGGGTTTGACAGCTGGTTCCACCCCGACAAATGGGATAGAATTCTCCCTGCGAAGTCTGCTGATGGCAGCTCCGGTAGCAGTATTGCAGGCTACTACAATAAGAGCGGCTCCCTGTTGAATGAGAAATTCGCTGATGGAGCGCGATCTTTCAAGAATAACTTGACGAGATTTTAAGCCATAAGGAGCAAACCTATTGTCCGCTAAATAGATAAACGACTCTCTTGGCAGTTCATGAAGTAGTGATCGATAGACACTAAGGCCTCCAACTCCTGAATCAAAAACGCCAATGACTGGTCGTGCATTCATAAAAAAAATCCCTGCCCTGCGGCAAGGATCTTAATATCATTAGATTAACTATTTTATGCCCAATTTGGCCTTCACCAGTGGGAGAATATTATAGGCAGGGTCTTCCGGATAATAGAGCGCAGCACCGGTTGACACATCTAAGATGTATAGGAACTTGTTCTCTTCGGCAACCGCCTTAATAGCTTTCTGGGCTTTATCAATGATCGGCTGAAACAGTTCTTGACGCTTACGCTCAATTTCCACCTCACCAGCTTGCTGGAAATTCTGGATTTTCACCTGAATATCGCTCAATTCGGCTTCTCTCGACTGACGAACAAAAGCTGAGAGGGAATCGCGCTGTTTGGTGTAAGATTCAACTTTGTTGTTGAATTCAACATTCATTCCCTCAAGAGTCCTCAGGATTTCGTCGCGCTGCTTCTCAAGATTCTTGATGGCCGAATCTCTCTCGGGCATGGCGGCGAGTAGTTCATCAGATTTGATCCATCCAATCTTGGTCTGTGCATTTAGGTTAACCCCGCTCATTAAGATGAGGATCATCAGGGTGGTAAAAGCAAAAAGCAGCTTCTTCATTTTAATCATTTATTAATGTAATTTCCTAATAATGTGTAACTTGAAAATGGGTGACAAAGTTAAAAATTATTTCTGAATTCCAACCTTTTCCAGCACCTCGTCGCTCTTATCCAATTTTGGATCAGTGTATAGCATTGTCGGGCCCGAGGCAGAATCGAAAATAACAGAATAGTTTCCTTCGGTTGCTAGGGTTTTGATGGCATTAAACACATCATCCTGGATAGGTTTGACGAGCTCTTGTCTACGCTTGTAAAGCATTCCCTCTGGGGCAAAATAGTTACGTTGTAACTCAACAACCTCTTTTTCCCGTGCCATGATCGTTTCCTCGCGTTTGGTCCGCATCTCTTCGGTCAACAGCACTCGTTCGGCCTGGTACTCTTTATAGAGTTTTTCGATCTCTGCTCTTTTGCCTTCAATCTCTTTCTGCCACTCCTCCGATAAGCGGTCGAGCTGCTTCTGGGCTGCCTCATAAGCCGGAATCCTTCCGAGGATATACTCCGTATTAACATAAGCAAACTTCTGGCCATAACTCATCGTAAAGCCAGCGAGCAGAATTCCTACAATCAACAGTATCTTCTTCATATTTACCTCCTATCTATCAGTTTAGTATAATGTCCCTAAGTTCCAATCCTGAGACAACAAATGTGCCACATTTCTTTTAGCTGTTACATCTGGGGTCCGAGCACAAAATGGAACTGGCTCCGGTTTTTCCCGGTGCTTCCTGGGAAGTCATCAAATCCATAGCCCCAATCAACCCCCATCAAGCCGAACATTGGCAGGTAAATGCGAACGCCGAAGCCAGCTGATCGCTTCATGTTAAAAGGGTTGAAATCAGTAAAGTCATACCAGGCATTTCCAGCCTCCAGGAATGCTAAGGCGTAAAGCATAGCATTGGGGTTCAGGCTAATAGGGAATCGCATCTCCATCGTGAACTTGGTATAGAGGTTAGCCCCGGCCTCAGGGGTTAATGATCCGTTAGCATAACCCCGGAGAGCAATCAGGTCTTTACCATAATAACTATACCCCATCATCCCGTCACCCCCAACTTCAAAGCTCTCAAACGGAGAGCGAGCATAACGGTTATAGAAACCCAGGTAACCAAATTCGGCTTTGGTAGCCAGCACAAAATCTCTCACCTCGCCCGATTCGCCACCGCCAATCCCCCAGAGTTTGGTGTACCAGCTGGATTTGAAGGACCACTTATGGTATTCAATCCACTTATAACGCTCTGCATTATCTAGCTCCTTGTAATCCTTTCCGTTAAACGAAGAGAATGGCGGAGTTATCTGCAGTGACAACGAGAAATTAGAACCCATTCTCGGATAGATGATCTGGTCGGTAGAGTTACGTCCGAGAGTAGTCGTAAAACTCAGGTTATTGCTAATCCCATCCGTAATCAAAAAATAGGACCAGTTATCGAGCCGGTATTGTTGAAAGGAGAGCTGGTTGTACAAGGTAAACCAGTCGTCAGGCCAGCTTAACCTGCGACCCAGTCCGATGGATGCTCCTGATATCCGCATGGATTGAAAGGAGGGATCGATCGACTGGTAGCCGTTGGTTTGAACCGTATGATAGAGAGAAACCGACAGCGAGTTAGGCTTTTTCCCTCCCAGCCATGGTTCCACAAATGAAGCGCTGTAGGCCTGATAGTATCGTCCATTAGACTGAGCACGGATGCTCAGATTTTGCCCGTCACCCGAAGGCAGAGGACGCCAGGCTTTCTTGTTAAAGAAATTCTTGGCAGAAAAATTTCCGAATCGTACACCTAGTGTACCGATCACCATATTGGCTCCCCACCCTCCTGAGATCTCAATCTGATCATTTGCTCTCTCAACTACCTTATATTCAATATCAACCGTACCATCCATCTCATTAGGTATCGGAATAGGCTCAATCTGTTCCGGATCGAAGAATCCAAGTTGCGCCAGCTCCCGCACCGAGCGGATCACGGCCGAACGGCTAAAGAGGTCACCAGGCTTAGTCCGGATCTCCCGACGGATGACATGCTCGTTAGTCCGGTCATTTCCTGTGATGATAACGTTGTTAATTCTGGCCTGCGGACCTTCAGCAATGACAATCTGGATATCCACTGAGTCATTTTCAACGCCCACCTCAACAGGATTAGCACTATAAAAGAGGTACCCATTATCCATATACAGGGCCCCAACCGCATCCGGATCATTACGCAGACGATTATCTAAAATGTTTAAATCATAAACATCCCCCTTTTTAATATTCAATGCCATGGAGAGGAGCTCAGAAGAATATTTGGTATTGCCCGCCCAGGAGATGTTTCTAAAGAAATATTGCTGGCCCTCGTCTATGCCTACAATTAATCCAACGGTTCCATCATCATTGTGATAAAGCGAGTCCCGGACAATTCTGGCATCCCGGTAACCCAGTTCGTTGTATTTGGCAATGATATTATCCTGATCTTCAATGAAATTATCCTCGATATATTTGGAGGCCTTGAATATATTGTACCAGGTCTTCTGTTTGGTATCTTTCATTGCCCTCCTGAGTTTGTTCTCCGGAAAAACCGTAGCTCCCTCAAATTGTATCTCTCTGATTTTAACCTTACTCTTCTTGTCAACTAGAATATCAAGAATGGTTGAATTCTGTAGTGCCGTATCAGGCCGCTGATGGATGATAACATCAGTATAGAGGTATCCTTTATTGATAAAATGATTTTGAACTGCATTTTGTGCAGTCTGTAACGTATAAGGAGTCACCAGGTTACCTCTAACAAGCTTCACCTTATCCCGCAAATCTTCGGCTTCGGTCTTCGTGATGCCCGAAAACGAAAATCGACTCAGGCGTGGCATCTCCTGGAGAAAAATATCCAGAAAGATCACATCTCCTTCAATGCGTGTATAGGTGATCCGAACATCTGAAAACAAGTTCTGATCCCACAATTTTTCTATTGCTTGACGGATCTCCTCTCCCGGAATCATGATTCGTTTGCCAACCTCCAGTCCGGTAAATTGAACCAGGACATTTTGCGAGATATATTGCACCCCGGAAACGGTGATACCTCCGATCTCATACTCTCGCGGTTCCATGTTATAATCAATCACTTGCAGCGGCTTGGATTCAACCTCCTGAGCAGTCAGAGACCAAGATGGCAACAAAAGCAGGAGAAATAGAGGAAATATCTTTAACATAGGGATTTACGATTAAACTTGTTCGCTGGTTTTTCCAAATCTTCTCTCCCGGTTCTGAAAATCCAGGAGGGCTTCATAATAGTCTTTTTTCCTGAAATCTGGCCAGAAAACCGGGGTAAAATAGAGTTCAGTATAAGCGATTTGATATAAAAGAAAATTACTGATTCTAACCTCGCCACTTGTTCTGATCAATAGCTCAGGATCAGGGATTCCAGCGGTTTCGAGATAGGACTCAAAGATTGTACCATTCATCTCTTCAGGTGTGATCTTTCCTTCCCGAGCATCTCCGATTATTTTTTTTGCGGCCTGGATCAGCTCCGACCGGGCGCTATAGGAGAGAGCTAGAATTACTGTCAGCCCAGTATTGGCCGCCGTCAGCTGTTTTAATTTTAGCAGCTCCTCGCGCGGAGTCTCTGCCAATTTGGAAAGGTCACCAATAGTCATCAACCGTACATTGTTATCCATCAGCTTCTTTGTCTCTTTCTTGATGGTTGAGACAAGCAGGAGCATCAGGTTTTCTATCTCATCAGCCGGCCTACCCCAGTTTTCGGTACTAAAGGCATAGAGCGTGAGGTATTTTATCCCCAGCTCTCCACTGGCTTCGACCACATCGTGAACCGGTGTTACCCCGCTCTGATGACCGAAAATCCTGGCGGCACCCCTTTTGCGGGCCCAGCGTCCATTGCCATCCATAATAATCGCCACGTGCTGTGGAAGGCGTTCCGGTATCAGTTGATCCTTTAGATTCATTAGAGTTGGTTTGGGGAATTTAATAAAATGGGACCCGGATATGATTCCATAATACAAAAGAATAGCCGATCGTAGCTCCCACGTAAGAGCGCCAACGGCTGACCGTCATTTTATCTTCGGGCATAGCCCAGTTGATCTGAAAAGTGTGTCGGATAGCCCACTCAATCCCAATAGTCAGATTGGACGCTAACAGGTAACGAGCACCAACATGAAAAGGTATCGAAAAATTTCTCATCCAATATCCAACTTTGGAATAGTGATCCGGATCGCTAAAAATCACGCTATTAGCCTCATCCAGTATTGCTGATTGATAAAGTTGGCGATCAAACAGGTAGCTTATCCCGGCACCGATATAGGGTGAAAAGTTGGCCTTGGGTTTAGTTGGATTCAACGGATGAAAGCTAAACTCAAACAGCCCATAAAGATCCCCTGCCCAGTTCTCCTGATCCCTATAGGCCCCATTGATACCGCCACGAAGGGCGTACCGTGCATTCATCCCATACCGCACAAAGAGTCCACCAGCCGGTAGAATTTCCTCTGAAGGAAGAGGTAAGATGGATTGTTTCGCATGAATATCAGAAATCCCACCCATTAGGTTCATATCAACATAAAGCTGCGCCTGTAAAGCCACAGTTCCTGTAATAAGGGCGATGATGATCAGGAATCTTTTCATTACCAAATGTATTGTAAAAAGGAACCTGCTATTGGTTCCTTTACAATAACTACCAACGTGCAAATATAGTATAAAATGCTTTGATTTTTCGACCCGTCAAGGGCTTGACTGATTGGCTTTCACGGATGATCAAAATTGCGGGGATCAGCCCCCCACATCAGCTTTGAGCGAAGTGTCTGGTAAATATTATGATCACGCAACCGAATGGTCTGTAAAGCAAAAGGAGCTTTACTGATTCGTAGCTCGAGGCGGTCTTCAATAATCACCGAGCGGGAGTCGGCCGATACCAGCAGATTGCCACTCCGGCTTCGGGTCTGAAGCGTCAACCGGAGATTGTCGCGGTAGATCAGAGGACGTACTGTCAAATGGTGAGGTGCTATCGGGCTCAGAACAAACGTTCCAGTTCCCGGTAATACCAGGGGACCACCCACGCTGAGAGAGTAGGCTGTTGATCCGGTTGGAGTTGCAACTATCAGCCCATCAGCCCAGTAAGTGTTCAAATACAAGCCATCCAGACTGGCATTAATGCGAATCATGGAGGAGTCGTCCCGTTTATGAACGGTAATCTCATTTAAAGCAAAGTTAAAATCGCCAAAAAGGGGTTGATCACAATCCACCTGGATCAGGGTTCGCTCCTGGATATCCCAATCACCTGTCAGGATGGAGTCAACTGCCCGACTGATCTCTTCCTGCGCAATATCAGCAAGAAAGCCAAGCCTTCCGCTGTTGATCCCGGCGATCGGAACCGGGAGATCCCGCACCAGGGTTGACGCTTCCAAGAAAGTTCCATCGCCTCCAATAGATAACATCAACCCGGGTCTACCCTTCAGGTCTTCGTAACTTCGGAAGAGGGGATAACCACTCAGATCTTCAGATAAGCTCCCGTTTAAAAACTCCCGGAAAGGTTGAAAAACCAAGATTTCCGCCTCATATTCGGCTAGTTTCTGCAGCACTAACTTAAATGAGGGAAGAAACTTGGCATCAAAACTACGGCCAAACAGATAGATTGTCCGGTAATCAGATGGAATCTTCATAATTCTTTTACATATTGATGTAGCGCATGAATTCCTCTAATCGCTCTCGGTAAAGATCGTTCAGCTGCTCATCAGCCATGAAATGTTCCCTGACTACATAGCCAAACCGCTGGAAGGAGCGAATAATGGAAGCGACCTCTGGCGTATTAAGCTTCATGGTAACCATCAGATCATCTCCATCCTGCCCGGGGGAGGTATAAAGCGTCACAATACGAGCACTATTTTCCTCCACAATACGGGAAATATTGGCCAGCGAGTAATCTCTCACCAGCAAGCTCAGTTCGATGATGGCGCCAGGCTGACCTGCTGCAGTGATTGAGGCTACCCCTCGGATTAAATCAGCCTGGGTAATGGCACCAAGATAGATCCCGTCAGTCGATATGACTGGCAGAAGATGGAGTTTGAATTTCAGGAACGACTCGATTAATTCCAGAATATGCTGCTCGGGAAATACACAAATTTTGGCCAGCGAGGCGATCGATTCTCCAATCGGCTGCTCCGGAGTGGACAGGTTCAGCAGTTCCGTATCTGTCACTAAACCTACATACATTTTATCCTCAACCACAGGTAGTTGCGAAACCCGATAGAGATCCATCCAACTCAATACCCGACTGCCGGTATCGCCAGCAGTAACCGGGGGGATCAAGTCGGATATCATTTCTTTTGCCAACATCTGGTGTAATATTTCGTAATTTTGAACCTGAGTCTTAAACTGTTTCCGCCATGACCAGATTAAGTGTAAATATAAACAAAATTGCCACACTCCGGAATGCCCGGGGAGGCAACATTCCGGATGTACTCAAGGCTGCCGTCGACTGCCAGCGATTCGGAGCTGAGGGTATTACGGTGCATCCCAGGCCGGATGAAAGGCATATCCGCTATCAGGATGTTCGTGATTTGCGACCACTCGTCAATACGGAATTCAATATCGAAGGATATCCTTCAGAGTCTTTTATTCAGCTGGTTTTAAGCGTATTACCAGAACAAGTCACCCTAGTTCCCGATGCCCATGATGCCATCACCTCTAATGCCGGCTGGAATACCGTGCGATATCACCAGTTCCTCCGGGAAGTGGTAGCCCGATTCAAAGAAAAGGGCATCCGGGTCTCCCTGTTTGTCGATGCTAACCCCGAAATGGTCCGGTTTGCCTCAAAAACAGGAACAGACCGGATTGAACTTTACACTGAACCTTACGCTCAGCAATATCCAGCAAACCCCGAAGAGGCCATCATCTCCTTCAGAGAAGCCGCCGAAGCTGCTGTCGAGTCCCATCTGGGGATCAACGCGGGCCATGACTTGAACCTGGAAAACCTTGCTTTCTTTGCAAAACAGATCCCCAACTTACTGGAAGTCAGTATTGGACACGCCCTGATCGCAGACGCCCTCTACCTGGGACTGGAAAACACCATACAGATGTACCGCCGCCAGCTGGTTATGTAAACAAGATTTAAATGAAGCTACACTACACCAAACTCGGATCAGGTCATCCGATGTTGATCCTCCATGGTTTGTACGGATCCGGAGATAACTGGCTCTCCGTTGGCAAAGCAATTGCCGACATGGTGGAGGTTTACTTGCCGGATCTGCGCAATCACGGCCTATCGCCCCACGCAGAGATGATGGACTATCCTTCCATGGCCGGAGATATTCTCGAATTGATGGATGATCTGGAGCTGGAAAAAGCCATCATCCTTGGACACTCCATGGGTGGCAAAACAGCCATGCGATTTGCCCTGGAAAATCCCGGGCGGGTGAGCCGTCTGATCGTTGCTGACATCAGTCCACGCAATTATCTCGATGGAAGACAGGATGATTTGCACCTGAAACAACATCAACAGATTCTCTCCACCCTTGAACGGATAGATCCTGGATTGGCAAAGTCTATCGGGGATGTTGACCGAATCATGGAGGAGGGAATCCCCAGCCGGCGACTAAGACAGTTCCTGCTTAAAAACCTCCACAAAACCAATTCAGGGCTCTATGAATGGAAACTGAATAGGGAGATTCTCAGAAGAAGCCTTTCCACCTTGGCGGGCAGCATCGGTGACGAGCTCATCCAAGGTCCTCCTCAGAAAGGCTACCCAATCCTGTTTATCAGAGGGGGAAACTCCAACTATATGATGGATGAAGACACCCAGGTAATCAGGAAGCTGTTCCCACTGGCCCAGATCAATACGATCAAGGATGCTGGCCATTGGCTACACGCCGAACAGCCTGAGCTTTTCATCGGCATGGTTAGACAATTTATTCTGGAAAACTAAAACTCTTTACTCCGATAAATGCTGCCGGATGAGAGAGGTCAATAGTCGAATCCCCACTCGGTTTTCTCCCCCCTGGGGAATGATCAGATCAGCATAACGCTTCGATGGTTCAATGAATTCCAAATGCATCGGCTTGACAGTCAGGTCGTAACGATCGAGAACAGTCTCGGCCGACCGGCCCCGTTCAGCCAGGTCACGCCTGATAACACGTGAAAGACGATCGTCGGCATCTGCATCAACAAAGACTTTAATATCCAACAGATCTCTCACTTCCTTTTGGGTCAGCACTAAAATGCCTTCCACAAGAATCACGCGCTTTGGATGAATCAGGATGGTCTCCGGCTCCCGAGTGCACGTCAGATAGGAATAGATCGGTTGTCGGATGGATTTCTGCTCCCTTAGGTCGCGCAGGTGCTGAATCAACAGAGACCATTCGATGGATTCAGGATGGTCAAAATTTAGCTTCTGGCGGGCTTCCAATGGAAGATGGCTATTATCACGATAGTAGGAATCCTGGGGTAAAAGCACCACTTCACCCTGATTAAACCCAGCCATTACTTTCCTCACAACTGTGGTCTTTCCTGATCCGGTTCCTCCTGCAATACCTACGATCAACATATTTTTATGGGATTCGGGATGTAATTGTATATTTACATAATTCAATAAACCAGCAATGATCCGGCATATCGTACTGTTCAAATTAAAGCAATTTTCTTCAGAATCCGAACGCTTGGAGGCTACCAATCATGTACTCGAAACCTTTCGGTCCCTAGTGGGGCAAATTCCGCAAATCAGGCAATATCGTGTAGAAAAGGGATTACCCTTAGGGGCTTCGGCCTGCGATATTATCATTGATAGCACGTTTGATAACCTGGATGATCTTCGGGCCTACCAGCTGCATCCCGCTCATCAGGAAGCTGTTGAGAGGAACAAACAGTGGTCCGACTACAAAATGAGTGGAGATTATGAATATTTAGCTTAGCTTTGACCCATGAAACTGACTTACCGAACCTAATGCTTTATCCACTGAAATTCAAGCCGATATACCAATACCGACTTTGGGGCGGCAATAAGTTACGTAGTGTTTTACAAAAAATGGATGCCCCTGACATGACTGGGGAGAGTTGGGAAATCTCCGGAGTTGAAGGAGCGATTTCCGTAGTCAAGGATGGCTTTCTGGAAGGGAATGACCTGCAAGAGCTGATCGAAGTTTATATGGGTGATCTGGTTGGCGATTCTGTGTACAACCGGTTTGGGCTAGAGTTTCCCCTGCTCATTAAACTAATCGATGCGAGCCAGGTTCTTTCAGTCCAGGTTCATCCTGATGATCAACTGGCCAAAGAGCGCCACAATGCCAACGGGAAAACCGAACTGTGGCACATCATTCAAGCCGACCCCGGTGCCGTTCTCTATTCCGGATTCAACCGACCTCTCGACCGGGATTCTTTCCTCACCTACATGGCAGAGAATCGGATTGAAGAGATCCTCAACAAAGAGGAGGTTCAGGCAGGAAACTCATTTTTTATTCCTGCCGGCAGGGTTCATGCAACCGGAGCAGGCATTCTTTTTGCTGAAATTCAGCAGACCAGCGATCTGACTTACCGAATTTTCGACTGGAATCGTCTGGAAAAAAATGGAAGGCCCAGGCCTCTTCATACGGATCTGGCTATTGATGCGATCGATTTCAAACATTATGACTCCTACAGGAATCACTATGAGCCTGTTATGAATGGTTCGGCCAGTATCACCCAAACCCCCTATTTCACCGTCAACCACCTTTGGTTTAGTCGGTCCATTGATCGCGACTATTTAGAAATTGACTCTTTTGTTATTTATATCTGCCTGGATGGCAGCTTCTTACTGCGATATGGCGAAGAGAATCCAGTGCTGGTAAAAAAAGGAAAAACTATCCTCCTACCAGCCATTTTCAAAGATGTAACGCTCGAAGCCAGAGAAGAGACCAAGGTCCTGGAAGTATATATTGAGAATGCCGGAAAACAAAGCTGAGCCAACCAATCCTGCTTTTTTGATTCGGGTAGTTGAACATATAGCCGCCAACTCCAACCCGAACAAATGCCCCGAACCCGTACTTCCAGAATATGCCTTCATCGGTCGATCTAATGTGGGCAAATCCAGTTTGATCAATATGCTGGTCAACCGTAAAGGATTGGCCAGAACATCCGGAACCCCAGGTAAGACACAGACTATCAATCACTTTCTTGTCGACAATTCGTGGTATATCGTTGACCTCCCCGGGTACGGTTATGCCAAGGTTTCCAAAGTGCAGCGCGAGAAATGGCTACGTTTTACCACTCGGTACCTCAGAACCAGGGCGAACTTAATGACTCTGTTCGTCTTAATTGATGGCCGAATACCACCGCAAGAATCCGACGTGAATTTTATCAACTTCCTGGGAGCCGAACAAATCCCTTTTATCATTGCCATCACCAAAACCGATAAAGTACCATCCCCCCAGCTCAAGAAAAACAGACAGGCTGTCGAAGAGGCTCTTAAGCCAACCTGGATGGAACTACCCAGATTTATCTATACCTCTGCGGCAAGAAAAAGAGGACGGGAAGAGATCCTCGAATTCATCCAACAAACCAATTTACTTTTCAGGCCGGCTGGCCCGAACCCCTAATTATTGCTATTTTTGCGCGGTATTCAAAGTTATGAACCTTTAGAACAACCCTTGCTCATGCACCCTAACAGCCCGATCAAATTGTTCTCCGGCACCAACTCCCGGTATCTGGCAGAAAAAATTGCCGCGGCCTATGGCACCGAACTAGGCAAAGTTTCCATTCAACGGTTTAGTGATGGCGAAATGCAGCCTTGCTTCGAAGAGACCGTCCGAGGCGACTTTGTCTTTATCATCCAATCAACCTTCGGCCCTGCAGATAATCTCTTGGAGCTGCTCATGATGATTGACGCTGCCAGTCGAGCATCCGCCTATAAAATCGTGGCTGTCATCCCCTATTTCGGTTATGCCCGGCAGGATCGCAAAGATAAACCACGAGTTTCGATCGCCGCAAAACTGATGTCAAACCTTCTGGCCGCCGCGGGAGTCAGCCGCATAATCACCATGGATCTTCATGCCGACCAGATCCAGGGATTCTTCGATGTACCGGTTGACCATCTCTTTGCAAGTAATGTGTTTATTGACTATATCAGCAGTCTGAAACTCGATAATCTGGTTATCGCCTCCCCAGATACCGGCGGAACAAAAAGAGCCAACTCCTATGCTAAATTTCTCGACGTTCCCATGGTTATCTGCCACAAAACTAGAAAAGTAGCCAATGTAATCGACGAAATGACCGTCATCGGTGAAGTTGCCGGCAAAAACGTTGTGCTGGTTGACGATATCATTGATACCGCCGGAACAATCACCCGCGCTTCAAACCTCATCATGGAAAAAGGAGCCAAATCGATCCGATGCATAGCAACCCACCCGCTACTCACCGGCCCCGCCTACGAACGAATCGAAAACTCAGCCCTGGAAGAAATCATCGTCACCGACTCAATCCCCCTCCACAGAACAAGTCCGAAAATTAAAGTGATCTCCATCTCCGACCTGTTCGCTGATGTCATCAAAAAAGTCTATAACAATCAATCGATCAGCACCACTTTCCTATTATAAAATAGTGTATATTTGCACCCTCAAAATAGCCGGAATAAATAATTCACGTGTAATGGGGGACCTTGGCATCTAACCGGCTGATAGCTAGGGAATCCTGAGTAGCACAAACTGTAATATGAAAACACTGGATCTGAAAGGTACTATTCGTACCGACCTTGGCAAAAAAGCAACTAAGAAGGTTCGTTTAGAAGAGAGAATTCCCTGTATAATTTACGGCATTAACCAACCTATTCATTTTGAGGCTGATGCAAAAGAATTTGGGCACCTGGTTTATACCCCTCATGTGTACCTCGCCAACCTGGATCTGGATGGCACCGCCCACCAGGCCGTCGTGAAAGAGATTCAATTTCATCCCGTCACGGACAAAATTCTCCACATCGACTTTATCGAGGTAATCCCCGAAAAACCTATCACTGTGGCTATCCCTGTTCAACTTGAAGGATTCGCTAAAGGTGTTCAGCAAGGTGGTAAGCTGGCTCTGCAAATGAGAAAACTGACGGTGAAGGGCCTCGTGAAAGATATTCCCGCTCAACTGCTGGTTGATGTCACCAACCTCGAAGTGGGCCACTCCATTAAAGTTCGGGACCTCTCCTTTGACGGCCTCGAAATGCTCAATCCGAAAAACGCCGTGGTAGCTACTATCAAAACTACCCGTGCTGCTAAGGCTACTGCTGAGACCGAACAGCCAGCCCAAAAATAGTTGATCCTCGAGTTAATAACACCCTACCCAGGTGAAATATCTGATTGCCGGACTCGGAAATATTGGTCAGGAATACAGTTTCACCAGGCATAATATCGGCTTTATGATATTGGACGCACTCGCGAGCGCGTCCAATATCGTTTTTACCCCTGCCCGTTATGGCGACCTGGCTGAGTACCGTTTCAAGGGAAGGACCTTCATCCTTTTGAAACCTAGTACCTTCATGAATCTTAGCGGCAAAGCAGTCCGTTATTGGATGCAAAAATCAGCCGTCGATCCCGCTAACCTGCTGGTCCTGGTTGATGACTTGGCACTGCCATTCGGACAACTCCGGCTTAGAAAAAGCGGAAGCGACGGGGGACACAATGGATTGAAAAGTATCAATGAACTGCTCGGACATGACCAGTACCCCCGAATGCGATTTGGAATCGGACCAGTCATTGGCAATCCTGTCAATTTTGTCCTCGGAGAATGGTCGCCTGAGGAACAACCTCTTCTTCCCGAACGGCTAAAAACAGCCGCAAGCCTAATTCGCAGCTTCGGAACTCAGGGTGTTGATCAAACAATGACCCATTTCAATCGCCCATGGGAACCTCCTGGCACTCTATCCAACGAAAACAATAGCCTCTAACCCGGAGGATAACACTCCCTGTTAATTTATTGTTAACCAACCAAAAAGTTGGGCTTTCCCGCTAATTTTGCCCAATAAGTCAATATGAAAAACAGAACAATCCGTTGGATCATAACCTTTTCAACGATCTCGCTGATAGGCCTGATCGCAACTCAACTTTACTGGATCAATAATGCCCTCCGGCTGGGCGAAGAACAGTTCAACAACCGGGCAACCATCGCGCTCCAAGGAGCCCTGGATGAATATGTCCACGTAAAACGGGGCGAACCATGCGATGCAAATTGCGGATGCCTGCAGACTCCAATCGGCGCTGACAGTATGTTTGTTAACCTCGATCCGGCCAAAATGGACTCCATCCTAAAGATCCATTTTGCATACCATGGCCTGCCAAGCGATTATGGACTTAGAGTAGTCAAGTGCGCTACAGCACAAGTCCTATACGAGAAAAAACTGGCCACCGGGCACAGTAACTACACCAGCCTACATCAAATCAGCCTCTCCTGTCTTGGACTCACTGAAAGCCACCGGATGGAGATCGATTTTGGCCACCCAAAACAAGTCATCCTCTCCGATCTGCTCGTCTGGCTCGCCCTATCAACCGTCTTCCTGCTGGTCGTAATCCTCTGCTTTACCTTCATCCTGCTCTCCATTATCAGGCAAAAGAGGATTACCGAAATCAGAAATGATTTCATCAATAATATGACACACGAATTTAAAACCCCGATCGCTAACATCTCCCTCGCTTGCGACGTTCTCCGCCGACCTGATGCAACGAAAAATTCAGACCGAATTGGCCGATATGTTACCATCGTGCAAGAAGAAAACAGCCGAATGCGCTCACTGGTGGATAAGGTTCTGCAATTCGCCCTCTGGAATCAGGAAAACCCACACATCGATCGCATCCCAACGGATATTAATGAGCTGATACGAGATGCCGTTGACCATATTTGCCTTGAAGATTGTCGGCCTGGAGCCAAGATAGAACTGGATCTGTGTGATGACCATGAAGAAATCTCAGTTGACCCGGTTCACTTCACTAACATCATTCATAACCTCATCGATAATGCTCAAAAATATTCCATTGCCGCCCCCCTGATCACCATCACAACCCGGTTCTCATCCAAAGAGTTTACGATGGAGATTAACGACAACGGAATTGGAATTAGCCCAAAAGCTCAGAAACATATCTTTGAAAAATTCTATCGTGTACCTACCGGAAACCTGCATAACGTAAAAGGTAGCGGACTGGGTCTATATTACGTCAAAACAATGGTCGAAATCCACGGTGGAAACATCCGCCTGAAAAGTGATCCCGGAAAGGGTTCCAAATTTATCCTAACTTTACCCAAATGAAAGAGGTAAAAGCTGACATTCTACTGGTCGAGGATGACCAAAACCTCGGATATATGCTCCAGGACTTCCTTGAAATGGAGGGCTATCGGATTGATCTCCAAAAAAATGGAGAATCTGGCCTGACAGCTTTTAAAAGCCGCCAGTTCGACCTCTGTATCCTGGATGTCATGCTTCCGGTAAAAGATGGATTCTCACTGGCTGAAGAGATCCACCTGATCAACCCTCAGACACCTTTTATTTTCGTGACCGCTAAAGCTCTACAGTCAGATCGAATCAAAGGACTAAAACTAGGCGCAGATGATTATATCACTAAACCCTTTAGCACAGAAGAACTCAAACTCAGAATAGAAAATATCCTCCGCAGAATCGGCAAGCAGCAAGAAAACACACATAACAACGTCTTTACAATTGGCCAAATCATTTTTGATTTTGCCAACCAAGTACTCCAAATTCACGGAGAAGAAAGACGATTAACCAAGAAAGAAGCATTGCTATTGAAAATGCTCTGCCAAAACGTCAATAACCTTGTTCGGCGAGAACAGATTCTTTTACAAATCTGGGGTTCAGACGATTACTTTATGGGCAGAAGCATGGATGTCTATATTGCCAAACTCCGAAATTACCTTAAATCAGAACCAACAGTAAATATTGTTAATATTCATGGAACCGGTTTTAAATTGGAGGTTAACGAATTGTGACTGAAGGTATCAGGATAGATAAATGGTTGTGGGCGGTCAGAATCTTTAAAACCCGGAACCTGGCCACCGAAAACTGCCGAATGTCAAGAGTGCTCGTTGGTGGAGAACCAGCTAAACCAAGCCGTACTGTCAGACTGGGCGATATCATTACCGTTAAAAAACCTCCCCTGACTCTCACCTATCGGGTTGATGGACTGATCGAAAAACGGGTTTCAGCACCCGAAGCCTCACATAATGTCACCAACCTTACCCCACCTGAAGAGTTAGAACGGGTGAAAAAAATCCACGAAAACGCCTTCTTTCTTCGCGACCGGGGAGCCGGCCGACCAACGAAAAAAGAGCGACGAGATCTGGATAAGCTGACCTCATAAACTGATAAAATGATCATTTCCAGAAAGAAACGCGAAGAAAACATTGCCGAATACATCCTGTATATGTGGCAGATTGAGGACCTCATGCGTGCCTTTGAATTCAACCGTGAAAGAATCCAAAAAGAACTGGTGGAACAATTTGCAGTGGACCCAGCTATCAAAAAGGAAATCTCCGAATGGTATGCTGACATTGTAGATTCCATGATTCGCGAAAAAATTACGAAATCCGGACATTTACAATTCTTGGTTAGCCTGGTTGCCGACCTGAACGACTTTCATTTCAGACTGATAGACAGCTCATTTCATTCGGATTACCAGAATGCCTATCAGGAAGCTATCTATAATATCGGAGACTTCCGTAACCGGATGGGATTAAAAGAAAAAATCCCGGACATTGAAGTTTGTCTGACTGTTCTTTACGGATCCCTGCTGATGAAAATGAGAAAACGCGACATCTCGGACGATACCGCTGAGGCCATCAGCAGCATCAGAAAAATGATCGCACTATTCTCTTCCAAGTACCGAGACTTCGAAGAGGGCCGTATTGAGATTTAAAAATCAGAATAGGGAACCTTGAAGGGGCTTTTCGTTTGTTAGCTCTTGATAACTATACGGTTCCTGAACTGACGGCACATTGCGCTCAGCCGTTCTTGAGGTTATCAAACCCGATACTGGCCAGGCCTGCAACCAATCATCCGGACAAGGAGCCAACAATTCTGCTCCTCCGGATCCTGCCGTCAGCCATTCCATTTCCTGTTCCTTAGGAAGAATCACAGGCATCCGCTTTTTTCGATTATGAATCTTGGCCATCACACCATTTGCCCGAGTAGTTACGATGGTGAAAGTCGGGATGACCTCACCCGTCGCCGGATCAACCCAGGTATCATGAAGGCCGGCCATGGTGAATGGCTGGCCTTCACGCATCCGGATAAAATAGGGAAACTTGCGACCATCCAGCTCTCGAAACTCGAAAAAACCATCTACCACAACCAGACAATGACGATTGGCTGCCGCACTGCGAAAAGCTGGCTTGTCAAACAGAGTTTCAGCTCTTGCATTCACTGTGTTAGCCCGAAACTTACGTGCCTCTTCAGCACTCCTCACCCAGGGTGGAATGAGACCCCAGGTGAGGAAACTAAAGCGTTTGGGCTGCTCACCCGTAATAACCGGCCACCGCGGAAATTCAAAAGCACTTTGAAGATAGGCCGGCTTAAAAAAATTCAAGTCGATCTCTACCGATCCGAAACGCTTTTGCAAGTGCGACTGATCAGCCCTCATTGAAAGAAAAACGCACATCGGTGTTCCGCTTGGTCGGTTTAGTTCTCCGCCAAACTGATTTATTTACCTATCAGACTATTCTTTTTCTGTGAACGATCTGTAATAGAAATCATTATCCTTCTTGTCGATGGCCTTAACACCCTTGGTCATCCAATCAGGAGCTGGCTCATCCTTGAGGTAATGATTGAAAAACTGCATCATTCTGACACTCCAATCTTTCTTATCTGCCTGGCGAGAAAGGTTGTGCGGAGCGTTGTTATAATTGATCAACCACGAAGGCTTGCCAAGACGACGAAGGGCAACAAAAAGCTGAACTCCTTCGCTGAATGGAACAGCACCATCCGCATCATCATGTCTGATCAGACAAGGCGTGTTGATCCGGTCGGCAAAGAAGAGAGGACTGTTCTCGACGTACAACTCCGGTTTCTCCCATAGCGATCCGCCAATACGACTCTGAGTCTTCTCATACTGTGACTGTCGAACCATCCCACTCTCCGTCCGGATTCCACCATAGGCTGAAGTCATATTGCTGACGGGTGCTCCCGGCGAAGCAGCCTTGAAAATATCCGTCTGAGTAATCATGTAAGCGGTTCCATATCCACCCCAGCTCTGCCCCTGAATCCCAAGACGATCCATATCAACGAACCCTCTTGTGTTCAAATCCATCAAGCCACTCATGATAGCATTATAGAAAGATTTCCCGGGGAAACCAACGAAGAAACGGATATCGGGCATGAAAATCAAATATCCATTCGATGCATATTCCAGCGGATTGACAACACTGGCGCTAGCACGAGGCACATAATGCGTGTGCATCCCATCCGAATGCCGTTCATAGAAATAAACAATCATCGGATACTTCTTATTCGGGTCAAAATTCTCTGGCTTGTAAAGCAGACCTTGGCACTTCACACCGTCAAGATCGATCCACTCAAGCAATTCAACCGATGCCCACAAATAATCCTCCTGCTGGGGATTCGCATCAGACAATTGACGTGCACCATTAAAGTTTAGATCACTACACCAGACATTCGGATACTCCGAAACCGTGCTTCTGGTCCAGATTATCCGGTCTGAATCCTTGGCCTTGGTTGGATTACTGAAGCGGACATCCTGCAAAACCACCGGATTCAGATCTGGATTTTTGAGAGTAAAACGGCAAAAGCCCGAATTCTTATCTCGGACACCTGTCACCGAAAACAGGTTAATCTTTTCAGCATCAATGGTTTTCTCTTCACGATCGAGGGTGACATAGCGATAAGATCGCTCGCTTTCTCTACCCTTTCCTCCCGTAATACAAACCGGCTCCTCCTGGTCCTCTGGATCAAAACGCCAAATATCATAGCGATCATACAGATAAAGCCATTTGTCCTTCGGAGCCCATCCCATTACTCCGTAACTCCGTGTTTCAGTTGGGGAATCATGAGTCTCATTAGCAAAGATCCCGTTCATCCCTTCCGTTAGGTTCACCGTAGCTCTCTCTTTAATATTATAGCAATAGTAGCAGGAATCAGCTGGTTCCCACCAATATAGATAGTTACCCTCCTGAGAAGCCCCTGGCCTGAAAGCAGCCTTCTGAAATAGTAACTCCTTACTACCCGTGGTAATATCCACCAGATAATAATCACTCCAATTGGTAAAGCTTACCGCATTTGTTATCCGGTAAGATTGATCGTCCGTTCCAAGAGCTAAATCAAGATCACCATCCTTAAACAACCGAACCGATGCCAAATTATCCGGATGCTCAAGTTGAACCATCTGCTTCTTCTTGATATGATAAACAGCCTGATAATTTTTCCGGCTTTCCTGATTGACCCGCTTCAGCTGCATGCTCATTAACACATCCTCCTGCCAGTGCCAGATATCAACCGACACCTTATCATCCGCCAGCAGAGAGTCTTTCTTTTCCTCTTCGATAATCGGTCGAACAGCAGTCCCGAAGAACAGCCTTTCTCCGTTGGGAGAGAACCGTAGCCGGCTGTTTTCGCTCACACTCCAACCATCCGGCATCCCCTTGGTGGTGGAATCCGCAACTAATAACGGAGCCTTCTCTTTGACCGGCCAGTGATAAAGACGGTAGTTTTTAGTCTTTGTAGTATCCGTGGTAAACAGAAATGCCAACTGGCTACCCTTTTCGTCACACACTAATCCCTTGGCAACACCTGGTTCAATCCAAGCCATCTGCTCCTTACCCTTTTCAGTATCGAACACCGTGATGGTTGACTGTGTCACGCTATCCTCTTCTATTCCTATCATACACAACCACTTACCATCTTTTGAAAAGAAATATTCCGTCACAGTTGGGAAATTCAAGGAATCACCGGTGAGCGGATCTAGCACAATCAGGGGAAGCCCGTTATATTCTGATTTCTTCTTTGACTTGGATTCCTCATCCTTTTTGGATCCCTGGGTAGTATCTCTTTTGGCTCCTTTCACGTCAGCACTCTTTTCCTCCATCTGGAAAGCAATCCAGCGTGAGGATTGGTCAGCGACTTTAAAGGATTTAAGCAGTGGGTAATAAATTGTTTCTTGACTGCTAACCACAAAGATTCCAAGCGAATCCTTAGGCATCTTCTCCTTCTTAACCTTTTTTATTTTGGCCTGTCGGACGGTATCAGCTTGAGGAGAAACCCTGAAAGCCAGCCAGTTCGACTGGGGTGAAAACTGCGCCTGGGATCCCCGATTAAAAACGGATACCGGCTGCGACTGTTCCCAGCCCCCCAGGTAAAGATCTCCATCCCCGACATGGGGTCTTACGATCCAGGATACCAGGCTCCCATCATTGGAAATCTGTTGCCCCGAAAGGGTTTTCCAGGAGTCATAATGGGTAAAATCAATAGGTTTCTTTTCGGTTTGGCCCATAGCAAAGGCTATCGACACGCCAATACACAACAGGGTGAACAGTGCTCGTTTCAATCTGATCATCATAATGTAAGATATTATAGTTTAAATGATTATCGATTCTTTATCAACAAACGGGGTTCCAGCATATCCATCATAGCATACCGAACTCCTTCCCGGCCAAAGCCTGAATCCTTGACTCCTCCATAAGGCATATGATCAACTCTGAAAGAGGGTACATCATTGATGACAACCCCTCCCACTTCCAGCTCCTCAAAAGCTAAATTCATCTCCTCGAGATTATTCGTAAACACACCAGCCTGCAAACCAAATCGCGAATGGTTAATCAGGTCGATTCCTTCCTGGAAACTGGTCACTGGTTCGACCACCACAATGGGACCGAATACCTCCTGCGAAAATACTTTCATTTCCGGATTGGTTCCGGTGATGACGGTAGGCTCGACAAACAGCCCCTTCCGTTTACCCCCAGCGAGGATCTTTGCTCCGTCAGCAACGGCCTCTCTGATCCAGTTTTCAACCCTTACGGCGTTATTTTCATCGATCATGACAGATATGTCCGTTGCCGGATCCTGGGGATCTCCGGCAACCAACCGCTGAGTTCTTTCCAAGAACTGTTTAACGAACTCCTCGAAAAGCTGCTTCAGCACAAAAATTCGCTGAACATGGATGCAAACCTGACCTGAATAGGCAAACGCACCAGTCGTGCATTTTGCCACAGCCATTTCCATTTGGTCAGCATCAGCCATCAGAACTCCGGCATTGCCACCAAGCTCCAGAACCACACGTTTTTGCCCCGCATCATTCTTCATCTTCCATCCCACCTCAGGGGATCCGGTAAATGTCAATAGCTTGATTCTAGAGTCGGTAACAAGAAGATTGCCCGTCTGCCGCTTCATCGGCATGATGGACAAAGCGCCATCCGGCAAGCCAACCTGGCTAATAATTTCAGCCAAATGCAGGATGGCCACAGGAGTTTGTGAAGCCGGTTTAAGAATGATTGGGCAGCCGGCAGCCAGCGCCGGGGCAATTTTGTGAGCAGCCAAGTTAAGTGGGAAATTGAATGGCGAGATAGCTCCCACCACTCCTATCGGGAAATAGCGAAGCCACCCCTCTTTGCCATCTCCACCGGGAGTCCAATCAAGAGACAGATATTCCCCCGGTATTCGCCTGGCCTCCTCCGAAGCCACCCGGAATGTCTGAATCGCACGATCTACCTCAGCGATAGCATATCGAATCGGCTTGCCTGCCTCCTGGCAGATTAGATCCGCCAACAGCTCTCGATCCAACATCATCCCATTAACAATCTCCTGCAACATCGCACTCCGGCGAAACCCTGGCAGAGAACCAAACTCCTTACTGACAGCCACCGCATATTCAATGGCTTGCTCAAGAATATCAGCAGTGCCTAACGATACTTCAGCAAATACCTGTCCATCATACGGCCTGGAAATGGTTAGGCGTTCTCCGGTTTCCAGCAATCTTCCGGCGGCATAAATTTTGTACGTTAACATGATGACAGGTTTACCTGATAAAAGTAAAAAAACTATATTTGAAACAATGCGCTGGCTAACTATCCTGCTACTTCTCTTTGTCACAGTGGAAACTTCCGCCCAGGAAGATTCTGTAAGACGAGTTCAATATACTCCGGAATTCCGCTTTAACGACGGAATCTACCTGAATTTCAGTCAGGTAAAAAACAATGCACCCATCCCGGCTATCCGGATTGTCTCGAACAACGATCCCTTCGATCACAATTTTTATAAAGACCTGACCCAGAATAAAACCATTGGCTTTTTCGATGCCTTTGGAGCACAGCAGGAGGTTCAGACCTCCCAGATCTGGGGCTACGCTCAGGATGGTAAACTCTATGTTCAATATAATGGCGAATTCAACCGAATCCCGGTTATCGGCCGGGTCTGCCATTTTATTGCTGATATTACCATTGTCAACACCTACCACGACCCTTACTACCACGATTATTACAACTATGGGTATTACAACCCTTACTCCTATCGATCAGGCTACCCCAGAACAACCAGATCCAAAGAGCTCCGTCAGTATATTATCGACTTTGAAACAGGTAAGGTGATGTCTTTCGATCGATCCTCCGTCCAAGCCATGCTGATCGAAGATCCTGAGTTGTACGATGAGTTTATGTCACTGAAAAAGAGGAAACAAAATGAGCTGCTGTTCTTTTTTATCCGCCGACTGAACGAGAAAAATCCAGTCTATTTCCCGGTACGGTGAACCCATAAACCGCAATTACCAAAAAATCCCGACAAAATTTCCGTAATCATCAGAATGTTAGCACCTTTGCACCCCAAAATTGTACATCACAAAACAATTCTCGATTTAAAGCGTTTGATGTACTGAATATTTATTTAATAGTGAAAATCAGATTGTTCTACATATTAACCCTGTTTCTGATCATGCCCGTCAGGCTTCCAGCTCCGGATATGCCCGGCACCCCCGACTCTTTTGCCCTGCTCGACGAGATCAGAGCTAAAGTTCTGAAACGGGATAAAGAAGCCTATCTTGCTCATTACAATGATTTTAAGAAGAAGCTGGCTAGGCTTGAATCCAGTAATAATTGGAAAGAGTTTAACCAGTTCGGCTATATTGGCAAATATCAGTTTGGGAAGAGCGCTTTAGCTGCAACAGGTTACGATCATGTCAATCCCGAAGAGTTCATGAAAGACCCGAATATCTTCCCCGAAAAGGATCAGGAAAAGGCTATGGATGAGCTCCTCCGACTAAATGAGGTTGACATGAGAAACTATTTCGAACAGTATATTGGACTTACCCTTTTTGATACCATTCCAATCACTCGGACTGGTATCCTCGCTGCTGCGCATCTTTCAGGACCAGCGAATGTCAAAATGTTTTTCGACACCAACGGCGAACGAAACCCAAAAGACCGGATGGGAACCCGCCTTTCCGATTATCTCCACCACTTCTCCCGCTAACTGCCTGGCCAGGTATCCCGATTTTATGCTATTTTTGCTCTCTATTGGGATCAACCATGAGCCAAAAACCATCATTGCCTAAAGGCACACGCGATTTCGGACCTATCCAGATGATGCGAAGAAATTTCATCTTCAGCACCATCCAGAAAGTCTTTGAACTATATGGCTACCAGCCAATCGAAACCCCTGCCATGGAAACCCTGGATACCTTACTGGGAAAATATGGAGACGAGGGCGACAAGCTGATATTCAAGATATTAAACTCCGGTGATTTCGTTAGCAAAATTCCGACCAATTTGCTTAGCGAAGCGATTACTCCCGATTTGAGCCGTCGCATAACCCCGGAGATCACTGAAAAAGCCCTACGATACGACCTGACCGTTCCATTTGCACGGTTTGTGGTTCAGCATCGCGATGAAATCACCTTCCCTTTTAAACGGTACCAAATTCAACCCGTCTGGCGCGCCGACCGACCGCAGAAGGGTCGCTACCGTGAGTTTTATCAGTGTGATGTGGACGTGATTGGCAGTGATTCCTTGCAAAACGAAACGGAGCTTATCCGCATTATCGACCGGATCTTTGCCGATCTAGGAATCAGGGTGACGATTAAAATCAACAACCGGAAAATATTAGCCGGTATGGCCGAACTTATCGGGCAACCTGAGCGCCTGACTGATCTGACTGTTGCCCTGGACAAACTGGATAAGATCGGCATTGAAGAGGTTAAAAAAGAGTGGCTCACACGGGGAATCACCGAAAAGGCCGCAACAGAACTTCAGCCCCTACTGACCGTTAAAGGATCCAACCAAGAGATAATCAATACTTTACAGACAAATCTAAGCCATACAAAAAACGGAAAAGCCGGCCTCGATGAGTTAAACCAGGTTCTCGTCCTGCTGGCAAACTACCCACTCCAGTCAACAGTAGAAGTTGACCTGACGCTAGCCCGTGGACTCAATTATTACACCGGAGCTATCATCGAAGTAAAATCGGATGATGTCATCATCGGATCAATCTGTGGTGGTGGTCGTTACGACGACCTGACCGGCATTTTCGGTATGCCTGGAGTTTCGGGAGTGGGAGTCTCCTTTGGAGCCGATCGAATCTATGACGTGTTGGAACACACCGAAGGATTCCCTGGCTTTACCCAAACCTCTACCCAGGTTCTGTTTATGAATTTTGGCGATAAAGAATCACCTATAGCCTATCAGTTAGCTGAGGAATTGAGAAATAGCGGCATCCGGGCTGAAGTTTATCCCGATGTTGCTAAGCTCAAAAAACAATTCCAATATGCCGATCAAAATCATATCCCAATTGTCGTGATGATTGGTGAATCAGAACTCACCGAAGGAAAAGCTACCGTAAGAAATATGATAACTGGCCTACAGTCAGACTCTTCAATTGGAGAACTATCCGCCAACATCCGGAGTTATTTACTATCCTTATGAACATTCATCAGATCAGTCCAAAACGACTGACACCGGAAATCATCCGGGAGATCATGGACAATAGATACAAGCTCGAATTGTCCGAAGAATCAAGAAAGCGGATTGTGCATTG
>Ga0265294_10001708_pt1 | contig 29567 bp, 27 predicted proteins | sample MunlanPumphouse3_FD_192504 | JGI IMG/M metagenome (GOLD analysis project Ga0265294, IMG submission 192504) | Groundwater microbial communities from a municipal landfill in Southern Ontario, Canada - Pumphouse #3 | ecosystem: Environmental > Aquatic > Deep subsurface > Groundwater | place...
CTAATCCATGAATCCCTGATAGCTAGTATGCAGTCGGATGAATTGATCAGCACTCTCAGTATTGGTAATCAACCTTCAGGTATATATTACTGCCGTGCCAGAAACAGCAGACTCTCGATTGCTAAGAGATTTACCATCCTCAAGTAGTGTCATTCTATTCAAAACGAAAGCCCCGGACATCAGTTCCGGGGCTTGATTTATGTAGCTTTATGCGTTACAGAGTGGTCATATAGTTCAGCAGGTCGGTAACCCGGCAGGAATAACCCCATTCGTTGTCATACCAGCTGAGGATCTTCGCCATTTTGCCTTTCACATAGGTTCCACCGCTATCGAATATTGATGAATGCGGATTGCCCACAATGTCAATCGAGACAATAGGATCGGTGGCATACATCAGATATCCTTTCATATAGGTATCGGCAGCGTCCTTAATGGCCTGATTGATCTCTTCCTTGGTAGCTTCACGGGCAAGATTCACATTCAGATCCACCAATGAACCGTCAGGGGTTGGCACTCGCACCGCCAGGCCATCAAGCTTGCCGATCAAATCAGGAATTACCAGTCCGATAGCTTTAGCTGCACCGGTGGTTGTAGGAATCATGCTCATTGCGGCTGCTCTTGCCCGACGCAGGTCTTTATGAGGCAGATCAAGGATATTCTGATCGTTGGTATAAGAGTGAATTGTGGTCATCAAACCGCCTTCGATGCCAAATCTGTCATGCAGAACTTTGGCGACAGGAGCCAGACAGTTTGTGGTGCAGGAGGCATTGGAGACGATCAGATCGGTGGCTTTGAGGTTTTTATGGTTCACTCCCATGACGATTGTGGCATCCACTTCATCTTTGGCCGGCGCTGTCAGGATCACCTTTTTGGCTCCGGCAATCAGATGCTTACTGGCTTTCTCCTTAGTGGAGAAGATACCGGTGGATTCAACTACATATTCCACGCCCAGTTCTTTCCAAGGCAGGGTTTCGGGATCTTTCTGAGAATATATCCGGATTTTCTTGCCATTCACGATGATGCTATCTTCAGCGTGAGATACTTCTCCATCGAAGATCTTGTGGACACTGTCGTATTTAAACAAATATGCCAGGGTTTTGGCATCGGTTAGGTCATTGATGGCAACAACCTCGATATCGGGATGAAACTTGATGAGGGCGCGCAAAACCAGGCGACCGATGCGGCCGAATCCATTAATTGCTACTTTTGGCATAGTTCTTCTCCTATAATAAAATGCTGTTATTGGCACTACCGGTTACAAGGCAGAAATCCTTGATGGTTTGCTGCATCTTGTTTTCTGCTTTGATCATCCATTTGCGGGGGTCAAACTTCCCTTTATTGGGAACGTAAGCTTTGGGATCAGTTCCTTCCGGGCAGACTATGGCATACTTTTCTTTTTCCCAAAAGGCCTGAACTTCCTGAGCCATATCCATCTGATAGTGAGTATCCTTGTTGATCTTGACCACTCCGTTTCTGATTGCTTCACGCTGCTGCTCATCGGTAAGCCCGGAGGCTCCATGCAACACCAGTCCACGTTCCAAATTGTGTTTGATCAGCAGGTCATCGATTTCCTTGACCAAATCCAGGCGCAGCACGATGTTCTCACCTTTGGATACGCCGTGATTAGTCCCTACGGAAGCAGCAAAGAGATCCACATTGGTCTTTTGCACAAATTCCAGGGCCTCTTCCGGGTGGGTGTAGAGCTCGGTTTCTGATACGATCTCATCCTCAGTGCCTTTGATATGGCCGATCTCGCCTTCCACCAGGATGCCGTGTTTGTGGGCCACTTCCACCACTTCTTTGGTGATGCGAATGTTTTCTGCCAAAGCTTCTTTGGAAGCATCGATCATCACCGAGGTCACCAGCTTGTTTTCGATGCAGAAGACAATGAAATCAAAGTAGTTCGGGGTAGCATGGTCAATGTGCAAGCCAATTCCGCTTTTGGGAAACTGGGCTGCGAAAGTCTTGATCATTGTGGAGATCAATCTGGCTCCGGCTTGCATATCCTGGGATTCGCCGGCTGCATATTTGCAGGCTCCGCTGCTCATTTGTAGCAGGCCATCCGAGCCAACGCTGTTGTATCCTTGAATCAGAGCCCGGATTTGGGAATCAAAAACCACATTGGATGCTATAATACCGAAACGTTGTTGCTTGGCTTTGAGGAATACTTCCTTTAGCTGAGATCCGCTTAAAAACATGAGTCATACCTCCTTTGGGTAGCTATAATACTAATGTAATCCATTTTGGGGGATGGGCTACTAAAGAGTCAAGGAAAATCTCAGCTCTGCTTACGTCTGTAAATCAAAAAGGAATACAGCAGAGGGTAGAGCACCAAAACGATTGCCATTACTGAAACGATGCTCTGAAAGCTATGAAGTTTCTGCCAGACTACGCCTTTCAGAATCAGCAAAACTCCGCTAATGACAAACATATATGCACCCAATCTATGAGTCTTGAACCAGTTTTCCTCATCCGCAAGAGTCCAGGGAGTGCGAATCCCAATAAAGAAATTGCGCGGAACCTTGGGCAAGAGATTGCCCAGAAAGATGAATAGCAAGCCGAGGAGCACAAAGATGAAATTGATCGGAATAATCCTCTGATAAAGTGCGATCATAAAACTATAGATGCTAATCAGGGAAAAAAACAAGACCAGGATAAAGCTCAGGCCGGGCAAGATGCGTTCAAAGCGCTGTTCGTGATTCCGGTATTTGGGGGAGTACCAGGGCATGAGGTAGATCAGGAGAAAGAGTCCCAGGCTCATTCCAATTCCAAACACCGCAGCTCCGGTTTTGCTATAGAAATTGTCGATTTCACCCTCTGCATTCCAGTGCATGGGCACTTTTGCATCAGCCGGCAACGCCAGTATAAAATAGACAAGGGCAACAAGGTAGAGCACGATCAGGATCAAAGATCCCCGGTAGTTTCTGATGCGTTTCATGATTCCTCACTTTTTCTTAGGTTCAAGACCCAGGTCAGGATGTCCTCAAATACACTGGTATTCAGTGAATAATAGATGTACTGCCCACTCTTTTTGGCAAAGATCAGGTTTGCATTGCGCAGAATCTTCAGATGCTCGCTCAAACTGGCTTTGCTGAACTCAAAGTAGGTGGCAATTTCCCCGGCGCTGAGGCTTTGCTGCTGCTTGAGAATCTGCAGTATCTTGCGTCGGTTGGCATCGGCAATAGCTTTGAATATGCTGTCTGACATCAGGTCTTCCTTAGGTATTTAGTTAAATAACTAACTATTCGAGACAGGGGTTTTTGTCAAGCACAATCTCAGCCGCTTTGTTTAACATACCTTGGTTAATTGCGAGGTGATATGAGCTTGATGTATCGTGAAATCACACCAGACACCGTCAAGCGTCAGGATGACGCTTCCACACCCGATGCTTTACCTCTACTTCAGCACTACATCACCCCATAATTTCCGTATGGCATGTGGAGACTATGGGGTGATATAGTGCTGAAGCCGTGGTGATGCAAGGAGTGAGGAGCTTGGAGTTTATCTTCCGGGCTATCGGGTTAAACACCAAATGGGGGACACTTGAGTTTACATTGTGTGCTTTTCGGCCCACAAGCGCAATAAATCTAAGACGGCAAATTAATACACCGGCACAGATAGTGAGAATTGAGCTTGACAGAAGGACTGAGATTGATAGTTTAGTTAACAAGGATAAAAATATATTGGGGAGAATTGCGATGGAACGCGAAGAAACCACACCCAAGAGCATCTTTCATGGCCTCACGGAAGAAGAAGTAAGCAGTTTTGCCAGGGACTTGCCTCGCCTTCGGTACAAGGCCGGGCAGAGCATTATCAGCGAGAATGATTCAGCAGATGATTTGTATTATATCTGCAAGGGACGCGTGGAGATCATGAAAAACCTTAATCATCCGGAAACCCCCACGGCTCAACTATCGATCCTGGAGCCGGGAGAGTTTTTTGGAGAAATGGGAGTGATCAATGATCAGCCCCGCAGTGCTACTGTACGCGCTTTGGATGATGTGGAGCTTTTAATGATTCCCCGTGATGTATTTGTGGAAATTACTTTTACACATCCCATGGTAATGTTTAACTTGATGCGAACCCTTTCCGGGCGTTTACGCGAGACCAACGAGCGTTTTGTGGAGCTGATGGATGAGATGATCAGCAAAAACCGCTTGATGGCCATTGGCATGGCGGCAAGCAAGATCATCCATGATATCAAGACGCCATTAACGGTGATCGTATTGACCGCTCAGTTGATTGAGAATCTGTTCCCCTCCAGCGGAGAGTTCAGTCAAAGCATAGTGAAGCAGACGCGATTGATTGATCAGATGGTGAGGGAGATCCTGGATTTTGCCAAGGGAGTGGAGAGTGAGCCTTTGATCCAGAAGGTGAATCTGGATGATTTCTTTGATGAGATGCGCACCCTGCATGAGAGTCTCTTTGAGAGCCGGAACATAAAGTATATCGTGGAAAACAAGATCAAGGAACATGTGTATTTTGATGAGGGTAAGATTCGCAGAGTATTGATGAACCTGATCAAGAATTCATCGGAGGCGATAAACAGCAATGGTGAGATTCGGATCCAGACCAGCATGGCTTCAGGATGGCTGCAAATCAGCGTTATCGACAATGGTCCCGGGATATCTCCCAAAATTCGCGGAGATCTGTTTCAACCCTTTATAACCGAGGGTAAGGCGCATGGCACTGGATTGGGTTTACCGATCTGCAAGAAGCTGGTTTCTGAACATCGGGGACGTTTGGAATACATCCCGCTGGAGCCCACTGGCACTCGTTTTGACATCAGATTGCCACAGACAATGAAATAAAAGGCTTGTCAAAAACAAGGGCTGAAATTACTTGGTTCACAAAACGAAAATTGAAGGGACGGTTTATCATGTCAAGAATATGCGATATCTGTGGAAAGACTGCTCAGGTTGGCAATCATCGCTCACATGCGTTGAACGCAACCAAGCGTCGCTTTTACCCCAATCTGCATGAAGTTCGTGCGATCATGAATGGCGGTGTGCAGCGCGTCAAAGTCTGCAGCTCTTGCCTGAAAGCAAATAAAGTCCGTAAAGCCGTATCCAGATAAGATACTTCTTACGCGCACTAAGCTTTTTTGAATAAATCGGGAATACGGTGGCACCGGATTCCCTTTTTCGTGTTATGCCTAATATCTAGCTCTGGGAGTAATATGTTAATCGAAGAGATTCAGAAACAAGTTGCTGAGAGTTCTGCGGTTATGAATGATGTCCGCCGCGAACTGGCAAAAGTTGTGGTTGGTCAGGATGCAATCATCAAGCGGTTGTTGATCGCCATACTAGCCGATGGACATGTCTTGATCGAGGGTGTACCGGGCCTGGCAAAGACCCTGATTATCAGCAGTCTGGCCAGAACGTTGCAGGCAAGTTTCAAGCGTATTCAATTCACCCCGGATCTATTGCCGGCTGACATCACCGGGACTTTGATTTTCAATCAGAAAACTGGAGAGTTCATACCCAAGCGGGGACCGATCTTTGCCAATTTCATCCTTGCCGATGAGATCAACAGGGCGCCTTCCAAGGTGCAATCAGCTTTGTTGGAAGCGATGCAGGAGCGGCAGGTGAGCATTGGCGACAACAGTGAGAAGCTGCCCCAGCCATTCTTTGTGATGGCAACGCAGAATCCGATTGAGCAGGAAGGCACCTATGCATTGCCGGAGGCTCAGGTGGATCGGTTTATGATGAAGCTTTTGATTCGCTATCCTTCGCTGGATGAAGAACGCAAGATCATGGCTCTGATGGTGGATCCCAAGGAACCGGAGTTGCAGGCGGTGCTGAGTCCGCAACATATCCAGCAGATGCGCAGTGTAATGCACAGCGTTTATATGGAAGATAAACTGATGGATTACATTTTGCATCTGGTGCTGGCTACCAGGCATCCGGAACGATATCCGCGATTGAATGGGCTGGTTCCCCTGATCAGTTTTGGAGCATCTCCGCGCGCCAGCATCAATCTGGCACGAGCAGCCAAGGCTCATGCCTATATGGAAGGCCGGGCTTATGTGACACCAGATGACATCAAGGCTATAGGTGCAGATGTCCTGAGGCATCGGATCATTTTGTCCTATGAAGCAGAAGCGGAGGAAATCAAGAGCGAGGAAATCATCAGCCGGATTCTGGATGAAATCGAAGTACCCTGATTGAGGTGAGAAGTGCATCTGGTTAGCACTGCTGATATTCTAAAACGCATCCGCAGGATTGAGATCATGACCAGGAATGTGGTCAATGAGATCTTTGCCGGAGAGTATCATTCCAGTTTTCGGGGACAGGGTCTGGAGTTCAGTGAAGTAAGGGAGTATCAGGCCGGGGACAACTATCGCGATATTGATTGGAATGTCTCTGCCAGGTTGGGATTTCCCTACATCAAGAAATACCGGGAGACTCGCGAGCTGAGCGTTGTCTTCATTGTAGATATATCGGGCTCACAATTCTTTGGCACACAAACAGCGTTGAAGAAGGAGCGGATTGCCGAAATTGTGGCTACGCTTGCTTTTTCAGCGGTTGCCAATGGAGACCGTTGTGCTTTGATTATGTATTCGGACCGGCTGGAGAAATTCCTGCCCGCTCGCAAGGGACGCAACCGAGCCCTGGAGATTCTGCGGGAAATCCTGTATCATGAACCTCTTGGCAAGGGAAGCTCACTGAAGGGTGCTTGTGAATATGCCGGAAAAATCCTGAAGAAACGCAGCGTGGTATTTCTGATTTCGGATTTTATCGATAGCGGTTATGAGAAAGCGATGGGAATCCTGGCCAGGAAGCACGATTTGATCGCAATGCAGGTGTTGGATGAGAGTGAATTGGAGCTGCCCCGGGCTGGAGTTTTGCGCTTGCAGGATCCTGAAACCGGACGTATTCAGTATGTGAACTCGGGATCGGAGACTTTGCGAAATGCTTACCGCGCCAAGGTGGAACTTCAGCAAAAAGCTCTGGCTGAAAACCTGAAGGCGATGACCTGTGACTATCTTCTGTTTCGCAACAGTGAATCCTATGTGAAAACTCTGCGTCGCTTCTTTCTTGCCCGCAGCAGACGGAGTCAAAGATGAGACGCTATGCAATCCTTTTGCTCTTGCTGTTGATCCATCCCTTACAGGGAAGGGTGTGGCAAAGCCTGAATTCGGCAGACAGCCTGAGTATCGGCGACAGTTTTGAACTGATCATTGAGACGGATTTTAAAATCCACGATATAATTGTACCAGATTCATTAAAACACTTTAGAATCCTGACCAGAGACATTCAAGACAGTCATGAAGGCAGCCGGGCGAGCTTAAGGATAGCAGTGCTGAACGTGGGAGCTTTGAGTTTCCCCAAGCTGGGATTGCAGGATCCTGACGGTGAAGCTGGCAGCACCGATGCTTTCAGGGTGCATGTGCTGGCAACCCGGGCGGAAAGTGACAGTTTACTCCGAGACATCAAAGCGCCCCAGAGATATCCCTGGGAATTGCCATTTTGGCTGTATTTGGTGATTGCCTTAGTCATTGTGGCACTGGCTTTGTATCTCCTGATTACAGCTTTGAACAAGCCCCAACCAAAAGAGCCTGCCAAGCCGGCAGTAATCAAACCTTCCGCTCCTCCTGTTCCCGCCTGGAAAAAGGCTTTGGCAAAGCTTGAAGAACTGCGGAGAAGTAACCTGGCTGAGCGCGATATCTTGAGCTATCACTATCGGCTTTCAGCAATCCTGCGTGAGTATCTGGAGGAAAGCTACAAGTTCAATGCTCTGGAAATGACTACGGGGGAGATCAGGCAAATCCTGCGGCATCAGCCCCTGGTTCAGGCTGGCGATACAATTGACATTCTGGAGTATTGCGATGGCGTGAAATATGCCAAAGGGCAGCCGAGTACGGAGCAGATAATCCTGCAAACTCAGGCCTTGCAATTGTATCTTTTGAAACAGGGTGAGCTTGAGGCGGAAAGCGCCAGGCAATTGAACAGCGGTCAAGGGAGGGATGGTGGCATTTAGATTTGCTCAACCCTGGTTTTTGCTGCTTCTGCTATTGATTCCGGCTTATCTATATTATGAGTTTCGCATTAGTTCGCGAAAGAAACTGAGTATTCCCGGCTCCCGTTTGCAACTGATTGATGAGCTTAAACTGGGAAAGAGCTATTGGCAGTGGTTTTATCCCGGTCTGCGCAGCCTGCTGATTCTGCTTTTGGTATTGGCAGCAGCCAGGCCGCAATGGGGCTATGGAGTTCGTGATTTGCGCAAGCAAGGCGTGGATATAGTGATTGCGATGGATGTAAGCGGATCGATGCTGGCCTTGGATTTCATGCCTCAAAATCGCTTGGGAGCAGCGGTGAAAGTAGCCAAAGACTTCATATCCCGACGCCCCAATGATCGCTTTTCTCTGGTGGCTTTTTCTGAATATGCGATCACTGCCAGTCCGCTTACCTGGGATCACGCCAGTCTGATGATGGCGCTTGACCATCTGGAAGTAAACATGCAGGCTTCAGGAACGGCAATCGGGATGGGTCTGGCAAAAGCTGTGGCACGCCTGAAGAATAGTGCGGCCAAATCCCGGATTGTGATTTTGATTACCGATGGGGTGAACAATTCCGGAGAGATTGATCCCATTGCCGCAGCCAGAATGGCAAGTGCACTGGGGATCAAGGTTTACCCGATCGGGGTCGGAAGTGGGGGCATGGTGCCATTTCCCTATGCCGATCCTTTCTTTGGCACCCGGAATATCCCCACTTTGATTGAGCTGGATATGCTTACTTTGGATAAGATTGCCGCCATCAGCAAAACCGGCAAGGCGGCAAATGCAACCGATGCTGTGGGTCTGCGCAAGATCATGCAGGAGTTGGATGCTTTGGAACGCACGGAGATAAGCGCCAAAATCAACTATCTTTGGGAAGATCACTTCAGCCTTTTACTGCTGTTTGCGCTGTTTGTATCAATCCTTGAAATCATCGCCAGAAGCTTCTGGCTGCCACTTTTACCGGAGTAAAGATGAATCTGCATGATCCTCAAGCCCTATGGTTATTGTTGCTCATCCCGGTATTGGTTTTGCTGGTGTATCTAAGCCGAAAGCGGCTGGAAAAGCGCTTTGTGAAGTATGCGGAGCAGGCATTTATGGCTGTGTATCTCAGCCGCCGCTCACCATTTTACAGTGGACTCAAGCTGGCAATTTTGATTTTGGCTGCCGCCTTTGTGATTATCAGTATCTCCCGTCCCCAATGGGACTATCGGGAACGTGAGCTATCCAATTCCGGGATGGACATCGTGTTTGCCATTGATGTTTCCCGCAGCATGGAAGCCACAGATATTCAGCCCAGCCGCCTGTTACGCTCCATCCTGCAAGTATCGGCTTTTGTAAATCAATTGGAAGGAGATAGGATCGGCTTGATTTCCTTTGCCGGAGCTGCCACCATCGAATGTCCGCTTACGGACGATTATGAAGCGTTTCAAATGGTGTTGAGCAGCCTGGATACAAGCTCTGCCCCCAGAGCCGGAACCGACATCGCCAGAGCCCTGGATGTGGCTAATTCTGCCTTTGCAGCCGCAGCCGGAGAAGGTGTATTGATTTTGATTTCGGATGGGGAGGATCTATCCCCCAATGCGGTTGCCAGAGCTAAAGAGCTGGGTGATAAAGGTATCCGCATTTATACGATGGGTGTGGGCAGTGAAGAGGGAGCCATTATCAGCAATCCCTACACCGGGGAAGAGCGGGTGAGTAAACTGGATATAGGCATATTGGATCGAATTGCCAGGATCAGCGGAGCTGATTTTTTCCGCATCACTCCCTCAGCCGCAGAAATCCAACTCCTGCTTTCACGTATATATGATCGTGAGAAAACCCGCAGCGAGGTTCGCAAGGTCAACCTGTATAAAGAACAGTATCACATTTTTGTGATAATTGCCCTGATTCTGATCATAGTGGAGAGCTTGATTCTTCCCCTCAAAAGGAATGCCTCAGGAGGGTTCACGCCATGAAACGCAGACGATATTTATGGGTCATCCTGATCATTTTGATTTTGTTGTTGCTGTTTGAGCTGGTGTTTCGCCAGGGAGTATTGCGCAACAGTCTGGCGAACATGCTGTTTAAAGCTGGCAGTTATGACAAGGCCGCTGAGCTTTACGATAGTAATCAAGAGGATGCTATTGCCAAGGCAAACAAAGGCAAAGCCCGTTATAAAGAAGGCAGGATTGATGAAGCAAAGGCTAGTTTTGATGAGGCTTTAGCACAAACTCAAAGGAAATCCGAGCTTCTGTATGACAGGGGAAATGCTGCATTTGCAAACAAGGATTATGAGGCGGCAGTTCAGGATTTTAGTGAGGCCTTGCTGTATGATTCCAAGGATAAAGATGCCAAGGCAAATCTGGAACTGGCTCTTAGAAAACTGGAAGAGAATCCTCCTCAGCAACAAGAGCAGCAAAACCAACCGGAAGAACAGGAACGTTCCGAAGAGGAAGTCCGCAATATCCTGGAAGCATTGGATAACAAGGAAGCACAGGATCGCAAAGAACAACAACCTCAATCTCCCTTGCGCGGGGACAACTGGTGGTAGGCATGAAGCATAGCTACATTTGGTGTTTGATGATTCTGCTCTTTGTGCCCTGGCTATTGGGCGGGATCAGCGTGAAGGCTTCAGTAAACAAATATACAATCACCAGTGCAGAGCGCCTGGAGTATACGATTGAAGTAAGCAGCGAAAGCAGTTTCAGCATGTCAGAGCCAAGCCCCCCATCCATACCCAATTTCAGCTTTGTAAACATGCGAAGCTCATCCAGTAGTTCCACATCGATAGTTGGTTTTAAAAGAACCCAAAGGATCAGTCGCAGTTTCGTTTACTACTTTATGCCCAAATCAGAAGGGAAAAGTAAGATACCAGCACAGAAGATTGAGATTGCCAACAAAGTTTACAGTACCCCTGAGTTCGAAATTACAGTAGTCAAGGCAGTTGGCGGTTGGCAATCCCAGCCCAGCCCAGCGATTGATCCTTTTGCTGCTTTTAATGATCCAAACCTCCCCTGGTCTGCAAACCGGATCCAGGGTAAGACGGTTTTGGTGGCACGGCTTCCCCAACACACTGTGTATAGAGGACAGCCCCTGATAGTCTCGTATTATCTGATCACAGACCAGATGGTGCGCTCATTTAAGCTGGAGGATGAACGGGATTTTCCCGGTTATGGAAAAAGCATCTATGAGCAACCTAATTCACTGGAGTATGAGGTAGTGAACTATGAGGGGAAACGCTTCCAGAGCGCTTTGATCAAAAAGATGGTCTTGTTGCCCAATGAAGTTGGGAAGCTGCAGGTTCCACGTCTGCAGGGAACAGCCAGAATCTATGAGTTTGGCTATTTATCTCAAACCCTGAGTTCCCAGGAAGAGTATTTTGAAGTGTTGCCTTTGCCGGTCAGCAACGTTCCAGAAGGATTCGGGGGAGCAGTGGGGAGCTTTGAGCTATCTGAGAGTATCAATGCAAAACAGATCAATCTGGGTGAGGCGATTACCCTGAGTTTGCGGATTGCAGGTAAAGGGAATTTCAACCAATTTGCCAATCCCAGTCTTGAATCCGCAGCGGCTCAGATTTCCAATCCGCTTGCCGTGGATCGCATAAACGCGGGAATCGAGGGCAGTCGCATCCTGCAATATACGATTGTACCTTCGAATAAGGGCGTGTTCAGGATGCCAGGCTTGAAGTTCAGTTGGTTTGATCCTGCCAGCAGGAGCTATCACAGCTATCAAAGCCCTCAAACTGAAATCACAGTGAACAGTGCCAATGTGATAAGCTATTTTTCAGGGCTGTTGGAAGGTTCATCACCAAAGACTCTGAGACCGATGCTCTCACGTCCCAGTTATCCCCAATACAGAAGCTACCTTCACAGAACATGGTATTGGTTGATTGTGGCGTTGTTGGGATTGGCGATCGTGATCTCGGTTTGGCAGGCGATAGATAAGAAGCGGCGTAGAAGCGATCCGGCATTGTATTTGAGAAATAAGGCTGCCCGCAATCTGAAACGTTGGCTAAGAGAGTCTAATGAGGCTGCCAAACGTGGTTCTCGGGATTTTTATGCTTTGGCAGAGCGCAGTCTCGCCAGGTTTCTATTCGAGAAGTATTCCATACCAATCGGTCTTTCCACAGCAGACAAGCTCCAGAAGCTTTCAGAAGCCGGGATCAATCCTGATCTGCTGCAGCGGTGTGCGGCCTTTTTTGAGCGTTGTGCCAAAGCACGCTTTTCACCCGATGAGATTCAGGCAATTCAGATCAGTGAAGATATGCTGACACTAAACCAACTGGTAATGTCTTTTGTTGCGGATCCAGGTAAGGGAGAGGAAAAATGAAGCGAGGCATATTGCTAATAATTGGTCTTCTGCTGATTGGAGGCTTGGGAGCAAACGCTTTGCAGCAAATGCTGGAACTGGAAGAAAACGGGGTAAGAAATGCCGATCTGTATTACAATATCGGAGTGGGCTACTGGCAGACCGGGCAAAGCGGGATGGCAAATCTATACTTTTTGCGATCACTGAACCTCAACTCGGCACATAAGCCGGCAAAGGAAAACCTGGACTATGTCATAGCTCTTTCTCAGGATAAGGATCTATATCCTCAGAGACCCTTTTTGCTGCGTATCTTCTATGCATCCTATGACTTCATGAACCTGAACCGGATGGCGGTTTTGAGCCTGATTTTGTTTGCCTTAACCGGGCTGTGCCTGCACTGGCTATTGCATTATGATCCGCTGAAGGAAAGAGGCTTACCCACCTTGGTGTTTGTGATTGTTCTGCTACTATTTCTCAGTTCTGTAGGCTTTCTTGGCAGCAAAGCCTATCGGCAACAGCATAATAACAGGGCTGTGTTGATCTCAGCCAGGGTTGATTTACGGGCAGGAGCCAGCATGGGGGCAGCCCGAATCGCAGTATTGCACGAAGCGGCGATCCTCCGGGTGGAAAAGAGAGAAAAACTCTGGTGTCTGGTGCATAGTCCGGATGGGAAAAGAGGTTGGCTCAAGAATGAGGATGTTGCCTGGGTAATCAACCCCGCAAGATAGATAGTATTGAATCTGGTTACAAAAAAAGTGGATCGGGATGATCCACTTTTCTAATTATTTACCAGGTTCTATTCGAAATCTTCAAATATTTCGACGTTGCCTTCCAGGCTATCTATCATAAAGCGGGCAGATTCGTGCAGATCACCTTCAGGATACTTTTCCAGGAATCCGCGGAAAAGTTCCAGGCCAAGCTCTGTATTCCTCATTTCTTCAGCAACCAGGAAAGCTTTCATAAAGGAAGCTTTGTAATCATCAGTGCCATTGGGATAGTTCTTCACGATTTGATCGTAGAAGAGGATGGAATCCTTGTAATTACGGTTTCTGGCAGCGTTATCAGCATGAGTGAAAAGCTCTTCGGCGGTGAGATTGAGTTGTATGCGTTCAGGGTATTTCTGCATGCTGAACTCTACAAAGAGCTCTTCAGTAACCTGATCCTGACGCTGTTTTTCCTTCTCCTGCTTGATTATCCCATAGACGCGGGGTTGAACTTCCGTCAAGGGCTTGTAAGTTTTGTTGCTTTCGGATAAAGTGCGGAAAAAGAGGATATCTCCATTGCTGGCAGTGAAGACGGGAGAGAGATAGCCCACGGGATTATCCCAGATGCGTCTGGAGAAATCAGGATCCGGTACGATCCCGGTTACAACGCCATTATCATATTGGTTCTCAAAAATGGTTTTCTGGGGACGATTGGAGTATTTATTGATGATCTTATTGATGTCATTCTCTTTGTTTTTCTTGTGGGCTTTGGCGAACTTCTTCCAGGCCTTGTTGGCTGTTTTGATGTCATCAAAGAAAAGCACCTGAATGCTGCGATGGGCGGGGTTTACATAGGATTCGATGTCCTGCTCATAACGGGCGGCTATTTCTTCATCGCTGATATCAATGGTATTGATAACCAGTTGTTCAAAGGCCTGGCGCAGGATGATATTGCGGGTCATCTGGGCATAGTCTTCGTTTTCATCAAAATAGCGTTCGTAAGACTCAGCCTTTGCTTCCAGATAGATCAGTTTTTGAATAAGTTCCTGATCAATCAATTGGCCTGCTCCGCCGCCTTTGATGTAGAAAACCTGTTCCTGAGGAGAGGTTTTGCTGAATGTGTTGAGTACATCGGTAACAGTCATGGTCAACTCTGCATTATTGGCTGAGACTACGACTTCGTTTTCGATGGGAATATTATTGCCCAGGTTGCTAAGATCGATTTTGGCAAGGATATCCTGGTCTATCTGAACCTGGTATTTGCTCATCAGGGTGCTCTTGATGGCATCAAGCAGCTCACGCTCTTTAGCGGGACGCAGCCGTTGCTCGATCTCTGGCTGAACTTCCAGGAATTCCTTTTGGCGTCCGGGAATCAAATTTACAGTGCGGAAGATATGCCAGCCGTTGCTGGTTTCATAGGGGCCATGAATGGCTAGAGGATTAGGTGTGGTATTGCTAATCAGTTCTTCCAGGCTGGCATCATTTCCTATACCGGGGATATTGCCATTTAGCCGGATGTTTTTGATCACGCCTTTCAGTCCTCTGGCATAGGTGTTTTGGTTGTATTTATCGGATACATCGGCAAAAGAGGCTCCAGCATTCAGTTCATTGATGGCAGCCTGGGCATCCTCTTCGCTGGCGGTCTGAATGTAGTGGATGGTAATATTGGGATTCATGTAGAAAAGCTTCAGGTTTTCCTGATAGTAATCGTGTAAATCCGTATCCGTCATATCCACTAGATCGCTCACATTCCGTTTATAATACTCCTGCAGGTAAAACCTTTTTTGTACCTGGTTAATGCGGTCTAAAACCACAGGATCCTTATCGACACCAAGTTCTATGGCTTTCAGGTAGAAAACTTCTTCAGTAGTGATGATATCCAGCACCTGAAGCTGACCATCAACCGTCTGAAAGCGTCCCTGCATATTGGGTGGTAATTTGGAAATCTTATGCTGCAGATCTTGGCGTAAGATTTGTCCCCCCTGGTATTCAGCCAGGACGTCTCTATCCTCTACTCTGTTCTCATTCTGAACAGGGATGGGAGTAATGTCGGTAGCAGAAAGCATTCCACAGAATATCAGGAATATGCTGATAGTCAATAGCTTAGACATAGTATTTGACATTCAATGCTCCTTATAAGTATCGTATAATTGAGTATGTAGGTGACACAAGCGGAAAAGCTGTACAAACGTCAAGACTTTTTATGAGCTAGATCCCAAAAAGGAGCCAGTCACAGAATGCGCAGGCGGGAAGATTAGTTCATGAGTAAAATAAATTTGTTGACTGAAATGCACATTCACGAAGACTGGTCTTAACCATGTAATTTATAGAAATTAGCATGGCCTGGATGTGTTACCCGTTCACTTACCGGTGCGCTGCACCGAGCTTGGCGTGGCAATTTGATTTGGTTTTGGCACACAATGTGCATATGTATGAAACATGAAAAAAAACGATCCCCCAGGAGGATACAAAAATGCTCAGTAAACTGAAGAACCAAAAGGGTTTCACCCTTATCGAAGTGTTGGTAGTGGTTATCATCGTAGCCATTTTGGCAGCGATTGCAGTGCCACGTTATCTGCGGTATGTTGAGAAATCTCGCAGCACAGAAGCTCAAACTGCTATTTCCACTATTCGCAAAGCTTATGACATCTACATGCAAACCAATGGTTCCACTGATGGTTTCACTCTTGAACAGGCTCAGAAAGAAGCCAGCTTGGGAGAAAGCACCAAGAAGAACTGGAAGTTTGAAGTTGTTGGTAATCCCCCTAATAAGTACATCGCTACCTCCACCCAGGATTTTGCTGGCGGCGAAGGTAAACAAGTGTGGTATGATGTTCCTGAAGCCAAATTCCATGGTTATGGCATTGACACTTGGACCAACCCTGAGTCCGGAGGACTGGAGACCGACTAATTAAGGGAGGACGGTACTTTGACAATCCACGAATTACTACGCTTTACCGCTGAGGCGGGAGCGTCCGACCTTCACGTTGCCGCAGGCTCGCACCCCATGGTGCGGGTCAACGGCAGAATGAAAAAACTCAATCTTCCAATTCAATCGGTTGAGGATGTTGAGAATCTGGTGAACGGGGTAATGAACGAAGTACAGCAGGAGATGTTTCGCAAGAATCTGGAGATTGACTTTTCCACGAAGCTATCGAACGATGTTCGATTCCGTGTGAATGCTTTTCATCAGATCAACGGGATATCAGCTGCTTTTCGTGTGATCCCCAATGAAATCAAGCCTTACGAAGAGCTTAAGTTGCCCGAGATTCTCAAACGACTTACAACCAAAGAAAAGGGTTTGATCCTGGTAACAGGACCCACGGGTAGCGGAAAATCCACCACTCTGGCCACTATGATTGATAGCATTAATGACAATCGTCAATGCCACATCATCACTGTGGAAGACCCCATTGAATTCGTGCACAGCAGTAAAAACAGCCTGATCAACCAGCGTGAGTTGGGTCATGATACCTGGAGTTTTACTGCCGCGTTGCGCAGCGCACTGCGTGAAGATCCGGATGTCATCCTGGTGGGTGAAATGCGTGATCTTGAAACCGTATCATTGGCATTAACTGCTGCAGAAACCGGACACTTGGTCTTTGCTACCTTGCACACCGGAAGCTGCACCAAATCCATCGACCGTATCATCGACATGTTCCCCAAGGAGCAACAACAGCAAGTGAGATCAATGCTGGCAGAATCTCTGGAAGCAGTGATATCGCAGACTTTGCTGCCCACCAAGGATGGAAAGGGTCGGGTGCCGGCGGTGGAGATCATGTTGGCCAATGCTGCGGTCAGAAACCTTATCCGTGAAGAAAAGACTTATCAGATTCCCTCAATCATCCAATCATCCACCAAGGAAGGTATGCAAACCAGGGATCAATCTCTCTACAACTTGGTGATGAATAACTATGTGGAACGCACAGTGGCTGAAGAAGTGGCAGAAAATCCCAAGCTCTTCGCCACCGGAGCAGGTTTCTAAGATAAGGAAGGTTTAAGATGACGCCCCGCTTTTTACATGACAAACCCTGCCTGCTCGCTAATGAGCGGGGGGTCACCCTTTTGGAAATATTGGTGACTACCTTGGTGCTGGCTGTACTGGTAATCACAGTATATATAGGTATAGAGTATGCCGAGAAAACAAGTATTCAGAATTACCGCAACCGAGCTGCCTCGTTGATCGCCTCCGGTGAGCTGGAACGGCAATACTTTATCAACAAATACAATGCCCGCAATGATCAAAATCTCTTTGATGAATTTGCCAATCGCGAAGTGGTGTTGGATTATATTGGGCGGAACAAACCCCTGCTGGCCAGTAAAAGTGTTAGCAGAGTAACTGATACCGAGTTCAATGGTTCTGAGCAATATCGTTATGATATCATTGTGTGCACTGTGGAATGGAGGGATCCGTTTAGTGGCAATTCCCGCGTAGTTCGAATGCGGGAAGATTTTTACAGGATGTGAATAAAGATATGTTCAGGAATTTGAAAAACCAGCGCGGCATCACCTTGATTGAGGTGATCACTGTGCTTCTGATCTCCACGATCCTGATTATGGTTTCAGGGGTTGCGGTAAGTGCATTCTTCCGTAGGTACAAGGTTATCAACGACTATTTGGAACTGCAAAAAGAGGCAATGGAATGTCTCAGCACTATTCGCAATGGTTATCCAATGAACAGGGGTGAGCAGTTTTATGGCGTTGCCAATGCAGACAGTATGACAATCACAGGATCCTCGGGCAGCTGGTATGCTGGAAGCGGGATTCGGATTATCCCTCCACGATCTACAGACTATAACAGAAATGACATGGTTCACTTCTATTTAGAGGACAAGGCCATCAAAGTCAAATACACTTTCAACAATATTCAAGTGAGTGCTCCGGAATTTCTTTTTCCCAGCCGGGATATGCGTGATAAGATTGAGGTAACCCATTTCTATGTTTCCGATGGCAATCACAACGGTTCAATTCTACCTTTGTCCGAAGTGTCGGGAACTGGATTAAAGATCATAAAGATAAATATGGAAGCCCGCATCAAGGTCAAGGATGCGCCTTTGCCAAACAAGGTCGAGTATAAAACCATCAATTACAGCACTTTTATGGTGAAGAAATGATGTTCTTCGAGCTGAGTGCACAGGAGAAATTATGCTTGGGATATTAAAGAACCAAAGCGGTAACCTTGCTATAGCTATGCTACTGGCAGTGGTTGGGATGATGAGCGGTCTAACCATGTCCGGAGTGGCCATGCGGGATACTCGCACCTTCCACTGGGAGTATGAAAACCTTCAGGGTATGCACATGTTGCGTAGTGAGTCAAACCGGGGTCTAGCCATTTTGGCACAACATGGCGATCTTGTGGGTTCAATTCTTACTCCTCTACGCAGTGTTGCTGTTAGCAGCACATCGATAAACCGCACATTTACACTTCAAAGTCGAGTCACAAAAGAGAAATCTGAACAGACTGAGAATGTTATTATTACCGGCGGTACTCAGGCTACCGGAAGCTTGGGAGCCCAACGTGAGCACTATAAAGTAAAATCTCTGGTGGAAACCAGACATGGAGCTGGCCAGGCTGCCTTTTACGGAGCCAATAAATCCATTGTGCGCAAGTATGGGGAACTAACAATCATCCAAAGCAAGTTTTCGGAGTTCATGTATTTCACTGATATGGATGTTTCTCCTGCGGGCAAGAATGTTTACTTCTATGGCCCGGACGTAGTTACCGGAAAGGTGCATAGCAACACTGATATCAATATAAAAAAAGCAGGGGGGGGCTCAAACAACGGTTGGCCGACTTTCCTGAACCTGGTTACTACAGCCGGACATGTGGTTTCAGATCCTTCAAATTATCCTTTGAATGAGATCTTTTTAGGTGGATTGGTGGAGGAATACGATGGCTATGATTTCCCGCCCCAAGCTAATGAGCTACGTAGCCAGGCTACTCATATTGGAGCCGGAGACGGGAATATCTACCTGATCAATGTTGAGGGGGCTAGCTGGAGAGGTTTGCACGGAATCATCGGCCCCACCAGACGCATCAGCAAGATAGTTTATGATGAGTATCCTCCCGAAGGTGATTCTCTATATACAAACAACTTTACCGTACAGGATACCCTTTGGACCCCTCTCTCAGGCGGACAGAGTGCAAACAGAGCATTCTTCATAAAGGGAGAATTATGGTTGCAAGGTCTCTTTAGTGGATATCAAACCTGGGGTTGTTCCGGAAATATATATCTGCTGGATGACATTGCATTAACCAATACACCTATCAATGCAAATCCTATTAATAACAGCACAGATGTGGTGGGAATAGTATCTGAGAAATCCATTATCCTCAAGTATGGATACAAGAACCCTGTTGATTCGGTAAGGATACATACCAATATGGGCGCAGATAACGAATATCCTGCTCCTGCTGGAGGTGGCATTTTTATCTATGCTGCCCTGTGCGCATTGGGTGAAGGTCCGGATGATATACCTTCTACTCAACCAAACTTTGAAGATGGAGTATTCACTTATGAATATCAACATCCCCATCCTTCAACCCCGGCCATTTTTGCTAATGTTGAGTATCCTGATGGTACGATCAAAGAAGAGTATTTCGACTGGATAGACATTCATCGCAGGCGTTATCCTCCCACGGCAAGTCAACCCTGGCCAAGCCCTGCCTTGGGTCAGCAATCTCTTGATTTGCCATGGTACAATCCATTGTGGCCAGAACGTCAGCCCTACCTTGAGCGCGGAACGATCAATATCTGGGGTGCTCTGGCACAAAGAAGACGTGGATTTGTGCATCGTAGTGGTAATGACGGCGAGTATCCCTCCAATGACGGAATCTGGAACGTTGAGCTTGACATGTGTGGGTACCCGATTTCCCGTAATCCCCTGCCAGATCCGGTTTTTGGCAACCAATTGGGTTTGATCTCCATGAATTATCCTGGAACCTCTGGCGGTGGAACCGGATACAAAAAGAACTATAACTATGATAATCGCTTGCTCACAGTAACTCCGCTGCTTTACCCCGAAGTGCGCCTTAAAGGCGGTAAGAACCCCATGCAGGATGGAAACTGGACTCTCAAAAAACCCCCCAGGACATTACAATAGATAAATGTATATGTGGAATAAAGAGGAAATATGAAGAAGAACAAACCCGTTCGATTCAAGGAGACTGTCGGAATTGACATTGGTTCCCACAGCATTAAAATCGTACACCTCAAAAAGCTTCACGATGGCTTCAAGCTTCTGAACTACGAGGTTCGTCCCACCGTGCCTCAAGGCGTCGAGTATGTTCTCAGCGATCTTCGTCAGGAGCGTTTTGCCCCTGTGATTGTTGAGATGTTGAAAACCCTGAGGATATCACCGAAAAACATCAAGCACCTGGTGTCTTCCATTGGCGGAGACAACACCAGTATCAAGCAAATCAAAACTATCTTTTTGCCAGATGAAGAACTGGAATCCGCGCTTTTCTTTGAAGCAAAGAAGCATATCCCGATCAGTGGATCGGACATGGTTCTGGATTACCAGGTGCTATCTGTCGAAGAGAAGACCAACAACATGAATATCCTGTTGGCTGCATCCTCCAAGGATGTGCTCAATCAGCACACTCAGATTCTGGCTACTGCAGGTTTGAACCCCAATCTCGTGGATATTGATTCACTGGCTGTTGCCAATAGCTTTGCGTTAAACGCCTTTGTGGAAGACGGTGTGTATGTAATGCTGAATTTAGGAGCGCATCGCACCAACATGGTGATCTGGGGTCCGGATGCAAAGTTCTTTGCCCGTGATATCCCTTATGGGGGATACAATTTCACCCGCGACATCATGCGCAAGCGTCAGCTGGAATGGGATGAAGCTGAGAACTACAAGTTTGAGTTTGGTCTGATGGACGATCCTAATAACCCTGCTGCTCAGACTATCAGTATGCTTGATATTTCTGAAAAATCCACCGAAGACGCCATTGTGGAAGAACTACGTCGTTCCTTGCGTTTCTATGTTAAGGAAGCCGGTAACAGCGATTTCCGCAAGGTTTATTTGATGGGTGGAAGTGCCAAACTGAAAGGATTACCCGAGTTCATTCAGGACAAGGTGAATGTTCCTACAGAAGTATTCGTGCCATTTATTAACGTAGAAATGCCTGAAAAGTTCCAGGACAAAAAGGATCCGCAACTTGCCCTTGCCATCGGCTTGGCAATGAGGATGGAGTAAGGGGAGAGCGATGACTAACGCATTTTACTTTAAAATAAACCTCAATAAATTCGGCGAACAACGCCTGCAGCAAGAGCGCGAAACCAAAACTTTCCGCACCGCAGCAATACTGTTTGTTCTTGGCTTCGTCATCATACTGGCTGCCTGGTTCTACATTTCAGGTAAAGTTCAACAAAAAGTGGAGAATCGCAAGAGTTATCTGGCTGAAACCCAAGAAGAGCTTGAGCGCTATCAAACCAGCGGTGATTATCTTTCTTCGAATGATCTGAGCCTTCTGGCCAACACGTTCACAAATCGGATATTTTGGGCCCGGAAGATGATTGCTCTGGGGCAGGAAATTGATGATAAGCTCGCTGTACGCAAGTTCTCATACGGTAATGGTATTCTCACCATCAACGGCATCACGGAAGTTGATGTGAATGTAAAGGAACTGGATTTGATCAATTCCTTCATTCAACGTCTCAAAGCCAACCCGGAAATTGCCAATGATTTCCCGAATATCAAAAGCGGAAATGTGATTCGCCAGGTGGTGAAGGATACCGCTATTCTTGAGTTCGTAATCGAATGCTATTCAAGTGATGCACTGGGAGGGGGAAGATGAGAGAGAAATATTTTGCCTTTATCCTGATTATGCTGGTAGCCACGGTTGTTTTCGTGATGCTTTCAGCACGTAGTCTGGATCAAAATCTTCGGTCAATTCGCAACTTGGATGAAGAGATCAAAACCTCTCAAGAAAAACTGAATAGTGCGCGGATATTGGATCAAGAACTCAGTCAGTTTGCCAGAATCATCGACAACAGCCTGAGTCGCGAACAGAGATTCAGTTTTGATGAAATCAATGACTTTAAGACCAAGATTGGCGATTTGGCACACCAACGCAAGATCACGATCAATAAGCTCTCCGACACCAACAAATGGTCGCGTCCCAATCTAATTGAATCAACCTACAACCTGGAGCTGGAAGCTACATTTGTACAGATCGGTCAGTTTATTTCCGATCTTGAAGCTCAAGATAATATCATCAAGATCCAAACCCTTGATATCAGCCCGGCTCAAGCGGCTAACGAAGAGAATCCCCAGGCCGAATCCCGCTACAGGGTGATTCTTGAACTCTCGATCTTTAAGGTTAAAAAGGAGGCCTAACATGCAATTCAGATTTGTAAAAGACCTCGCAATTGCTCTGATCGTGATTCTGCTGGGCTTTCTGGCAGTAAGATTGGTGATGGTGGAAAATCGCGTCTCGGATGTTCCAGAGAAATCAGTCTATACAAAAGAATCGGTTTCGGACACTCTGATGAGTCAGATTCAAACCATTGAAAACTCTATTCAAGATCGCAAGATGTTTGTATTCAATTCCCGCAAAGATCCCTTGCGTCAAGGCAACATCATCAAAGATAAAGTTGACCGCCAAAAAGAGTTTGAAGAGATGGTTCGCAATACCTTCCGTTTATCCACCACAGCCATCGATGAATTTGGTAACCGCATTGCCTACGTGGAATATCAGGATGCTCTGCATGCTGCTCGCGTGGGAGACACTGTTGCCGGACGCCGCATCCTTGAAATCAATGAAAAAAATATCCGCTATAGCATGGGTGGCAATACCTATACAGCCAACCTTATGCCTCGCCCAGTGATGACCCAAGATGATCCCTACGTGATTAAGGGCACCAGCGGAAATTGGTAGAATATATAATGACAGTGGGAGAAAATATGAAACACATGCTTGTAAGTAAGCAATATCTGTGCTTGATCCTGGTGCTGGTTCTTAGCCTCTCAGCCCTGATTGCTCAAGCTAATCCAATGACAACAAAGGTGACTTTCAATGCTGATGATGCAACTCTATCTTCGGTGTTGAATTCCCTGGCTCGTCTTTCTGGCACCAATATTGTGTTGGCTGTTGAGCAAAGCGGAAGCCAGGATACCCGAAACGAAAAACGCATAACCATCAATATCAAAGATGTGCCGATTGAAACCGCAGTGTCTTTGGTGGCCAGAACTGCCGGATTATCCTACAGAGTACTGGCTGGTAACACCTTCGTAGTTGGCTCCAAGCAAAACATTATGGAAGAAGTTGGCGAAAGAAGCAACATCCTCTATCTGAACAACCTTGATGCCAAAAAAGTCTCTGATGCCCTGCAAAACACCGGTGGTGTGATTGTACCTCTGGAAGGACAGAATGCCATCATGGTCTATGCAAATCAGGAAACCTTTGAACAGATTCGCACTCTGGTAGAAGGCATTGACGTTGGGCAGGAACAGATTGAGATCAGAGTCCGTCTTATCGAAATCAGCCTCACTAATGCCAAGAAAGCCGGTATCGATTGGAGCCGCCTCAACCACCTCACCACCATTCTGGCAGAAGATCCGGTTAATGGTGATGGAACTGGCTTGCCCTACAACTATATGGATGAAACCGGATACCTGCCCCATGGTAATCCCTTTGATTTTGAGAAGTTACCTGATACTCAGTATTTCCAAAGAATCAATGGCTTCGATAACATTGGTCATTTCAGCCGTCAGCTCACCGCTTTTGACGTTACAATTGACTGGCTGTTGGAAAACAACGCTGCCAAACTGCTTACTGATACTCGCGTAACCGCTTTGAACGGCGAAGAAGCCGAGATTCACATTGGTGAAGTCGTACCTTTCGTGGTTACCGATAACGACAAACAGATTCAGGTTGAACGCGAAGAAGTTGGTATCATACTGGCTGTTACTCCCACCGTTAATAAAGATGGAAACATCACGGCCAAAATTGCTCCGGAAGTAAGCTCAGTAACCGATCTTGTCGGTGGCTATGTACCTCGCACCAAAGTGCGTCGTGTCGCTTCCACAGTGACTGTTCCCAACGAACATAAGATCATCGTGGGTGGCTTGTTACACTCCAATCTCAGCCAAAAGACTACAAAAGTTCCCTTCCTGGGTGACCTGCCTTTTGTTGGTCGCATCTTCCAACATCGCTATGAAGTTGTTGAAAACACCGATCTGATCATGGAAATCACCCCTCGTTTGGTTTCCATGAATGAGAAGTCACCGGAACCCAAGATTGATGAAAGATTAACCCGTACCCTTATCGAATACGAAGATGAGGAGGAATAAATGAGAAAACTTAACTCCCTAATCCCAATCTTAACCTTGATTGCGATCGTCCTGGTAAGCTTCTCAGCTTCCTGCGACAGACGTAATCCCCCACCAATATTACCGCCCGTAGCGCCTCCACCTGATCCCAGCGAGCTGCGTTTCATCCATAAGATTGTAGCCACACCGGATACTATTTATGCTGACAACAATATCACATTCTCCACAGTCAGTGTGGAAATTCGTGATGGTGAAAATTTCGGTGTCCCCGGGCAGTTGGTTCAGTTTAAAGCATCTCCGATTGGGCGCGTACTCACCAATGTTCGGACAGATAGCACAGGCGTTGCTAAGACTACCTTCTGGGATGATGGTGAAAGCGGAGTTGCAACTATCACTGCAATTGTCAGAAAGTTCCATGATACCGTTGAAGATTCTCTGGTTTCATCCGATGCTCTTGACACAACCATCTATGTGGAAGAAACTCCTCAGGTTACCAGTGTAACCCTGCATTTTGACAACCTTGCGGATCCGTATCCCATGCGGGTAGGCGAAACCACCCCCATTTATGCTACCGCAGTAACATCTATGGACACAAACGTTCCCGATGGCACCTTGATTGCCTTTGAATGTATCAAGGGGAAATTTGTGGATTCTTCCGGCAATGACCTGGGTAAAAACATCTCTCAGCAAACTTATAATGGCAGAGCATCGGTGTTCTATAACTCCGGGACATCGGCTACTACGAATCCAGAAAGCGTGCCAGAATATGTCACTGCAAAAATTAGCACACAAAGTGACACTCGAGGGATTTTGATTCGTCCGGGAGTTCCCTTTGGAATCGAAATCAAATCTCTTGTAAATGTGGATGGCGTGGATGTTCCTGCTGATACAAGCCATGTGGGAAGCCCAAACCAGATCTTTATGGAAACAACCCTCAGTGATATGTATAACAATACCTGTCAAAATCAGACAGTGAAGTTTACCACTGATCTTGGCTCTTTCCTGAATACTACTCAGGTTGTAAGCATCCCAACCAATGACTTTGGTATAGCTCGCGTGCGCTTCACCCCCGGTCTATTTGCCGGAGCGGCTACCATTCAGGCTTCAGCTTTGAATGACACCCTGCGCACTCAGCTTATCTTTACCATCAATTCTGATGATATTCACTCCATGGATTTCACGCAGCAAGGCCAGATCAATTTGAATGTGGCAAATACCGGTGGAACTCAATCAGCCGTTTTACGCGTCAAACTTCGCGATATCAACGGCAACCTGATTGATCGTCCGCAGCAAGTATTCTTCCGCATTATGAACAATCCTGCCAGTATGCCTGAAGGTGCAAACCTGAATAACAACGCTCCCTTCGATTCTGTAGGAGTAATCTCCAACGGAGGTGAGGCGCAGGTTTCGGTCAATGCCGGAACTGAATCCGGTGTGCTGGTAATTCGTGCTTCCTGCACCACTGATGATGGAAGATACATTCAGGCTACTAAGCCAAACATCCTGATAAATTCTGGTCCCGCACACACAATCGCAACATATATGAGTGGTTTCAATACCGGAACTAACCTTGGTGGTGGTGTATGGCAGGTTGTTGCTGGTGCACATGTACATGACGTTTATGGCAACCCGGTTCAAAAGGACACTTCAGTCCAATTTGCCATCTACGGACCCAATGCTGGTCCTGGATACAACCCTCCTACAAATGCTCAGATTCAATCTGAAGCTACGGTTGGTAACGTCAGTGTTAACGGCGATTCCACTTCAGGTATGGCCTATACCTTCGTTACTTACAACGGGATTATGACCAATGATGTCGTTACTTTATATGCCGCATCCTTCGATGGTTATGGCAACATTGTGGAAAACTACACCAGTGTAAAGCTTCCTCTCAATGATCCCCGTTTCGAGATCCAGGTAATACCTTCATTTGTGAACTTCGGGCATACTGCTCCTGCAAACAAAACTGCGGATATTATCATGACTCTTACTGATGGACAAGGATTGGATATCACCGGTAGTGAAATCCTGTTGTACAGTAGCCGGGGACAGATAATTCTGCATCCGGATCATTATAACTCCCCCACCAATCCAACCTATAATCAGGTACCGCCAAACTATGCCGATATCAATCTACCGCATTATGTAACCACATATCAGCGATGGGCTTATGGCAGAATAATAGTTTATCTGGATGAATTCACCTATGGTGATGCTCAGACGAATACTCCCAGCACCACAGATGTCGGAATTACTGGAAGATTAATGGGTACTGAAATAGATAATACATCGCCACTGATTGTATATCGTTATGCTGGTGATCCTCCTTTCTAAACTCGATAAATTCGGCGTGGGGGATGCAAATCCCCCGCGCCAACCAATTATTCTTAAGGGAGATGCGATCGAACACTTGATTGCTTCATTAGAAGCCATGGTTAATTTTCAAAATATTAAACAGTAAGGATATAAAGATGAGTTTTAACCCCCAATTTGCCAGACTCGGCGAGGTCCTCGTTCACGAGGCTTTCGTTACAGAGGATCAGCTCAAAGAAGCTTTAATCAAACAGACCAATTTTGGCCTAAAAATCGGAGAAACCCTGATCAAACTTGGGCACCTCACTGAAAAGGAATTGCTGCAGGCCCTGAACAGTCAACTTGGTTATGACATTGTCAAAGAAACCGAGTTGATGGATCTGGATCTGAATGTAGTATCCCTGATCCCTGAACCCTACGCTTTGGAAAACAGGGTTATTGCCCTGCGCGAAGAAGGTGACGGCGTTGTAGTGGCTTTTGCAGATCCCGAAAACCTCACAGTATTGGATAGTCTGAAAAAGTTGATTGGTAAAGCGATCAAACCAAAACTCATCGGCGATTCTGTTCTGCATGATGCCATCGAGAGATACTACAAAAGCATCCGTACCACTTCGCAGGTGGAAGATGCAGTGGGTGGATTTGATTTTGTTGCGGTTGATGAGGAAGAAAACGAAATCTCAATTTCTGCTGCTTCCAGTGATGCCGATGCACCGGTTGTTAAATTACTCAATTTGATCATCAACGAAGGCATCAAGGCCAATACCACTGATATTCACATCGAACCCCTGATCAAGAGCACCAGGGTTCGCTATCGTATAGATGGCGCACTGCGCGAAGTAATGACACCTCCAATCGGCATGCATCCCGGTTTGGTTTCTCTGGTGAAGGTGATGAGTAAGCTGAATATTGCTGAACGCCGCCTGCCCCAGGATGGTCATATCTCCCTGAAGACTTCTCTGAAAAGCGTTGACGTTCGTGTATCTATCACTCCAACCGTACTGGGTGAAAAAGTCGTGATGCGTCTCTTGGATAAGGGTGATTTTGGCTTCAAGCTCAGTACTTTGGGCTTTGAGGCAGAAGATATGGTGATCTTTGACAAGATCATTCGCCGGCCCTATGGAATCATCATCGTGTCTGGCCCCACTGGTAGCGGTAAATCAACTTCCTTGCATGCTGCCCTGAAAGAAATCCAGGATATTGAAACCAATATTATCACGGTGGAAGACCCCGTGGAATATCGCCTTGAGGGGATTACCCAGATTGAAACCAAGGAGCAAATCGGCCTTACCTTTGGCAGCGCTTTGCGCTCCGTTCTGCGTCAAGACCCGGATATCGTTCTCATTGGTGAAATCCGCGATGAAGAAACCGCCGATATCGCCATCAAGTTCTCTCTCACAGGTCACCTGGTGTTCTCCACCCTGCACGCAAACGATGCTCCCGCTACGGTAACCCGTCTGATTGACATCGGAATCAAGCCCTACCTGGTGGGTTCCTCCCTGTCTCTCGTGATGGCTCAGCGTCTGGTCAGAAAAATCTGTCCTTATTGCATTGCAGATTACAAACCTACTGATCAGGAGATCAAGGACGCTGGACTCACCGAGGACGATGTCAAAGAAGCTAAGTTCAAGATAGGCCAGGGTTGTGTGCACTGCGATAACACTGGATTCTCCGGTCGTACCGGTATCTTTGAATTGCTCACGGTGGATAAGGAAATCCGTCAGCTGATCTATGATGGCGGAAATCAGGATCTCATCCGTGCCTCTGCTCTGAAATCCGGTATGCGTACTTTGCATGATGCCGCTGTCTCCAAAATGAAACGTGGAATCACCACCATCCGCGAAGTTATCAAAATGACTATTGTTGAATAAGATAGATATAAGAAGGTAAAGCTATATGCCAAATTTTGCCTACATCGTTAAGGACGCCAAAGGCGCCCGTGTAGAAGGGATGATCAAGGCTGACACCCTGGATATGGCAGTGGAGAAACTCGCCAAAGAAGGCTCCACTATCATTTCCGTGAAAGCCGCTGCCGAAGGGGCATTTAAGGGGAAACTCTCGCTCTTTGACAAGGTGATGCTCACCATCTACAAGATTCGTACCGGTGTAACCCTGAAAACCCTGGTTTTCTTCACCCGCCAGCTCTCTACAATGTTCTCGGCTGGTCTCACCATCGAAAAAGCAGTTACTGACCTTGAAAAAGAGGAAAAGAACAAGAAGTTTTCCAAAGTGCTGCGAAAAATCGGCGATGATATCCGCAAGGGTTTCTCGCTTTCAGAAGCCATGGAGCAGCATCCTGGTGTGTTTAATCCACTCTATGTAGCCCTGGTGCAGGCTGGTGAAGTATCCGGTACCCTTCATACCGTGCTGGATGAACTCTCGGATTACTTGGAGAAAATCGAAGATACGCGGCGTAAAGTAATGAGCGCCATGGCCTATCCCATCTTCATCCTTATCTTTTTGGTCGGTGTGGTTTGGGGTATGTTCTATTGGATTATTCCCATGTTTGCCAATGTTTATGCCGATTTCAACGCTACTCTGCCAAGACCAACCGTGATAGCAATAGAAATCAGTGATTTCATTGTCAATAATGTGTTTATGGCAGTCCTGATCTTTATTCTTGCGATTGCAGGGCTCTTCCTGATCTATCTTACGGATCGAGGCCGCTTTGTGATGGACAGCATAAAGCTTCGAATTCCTATTGTGGGTGGCGTGGTAAACAATTCGATTATGAGCAAGTTTTCCCGTACCTTCAGCATCCTGATGGCTGCGGGTGTACCGATCATGGACACCATGGAACTTACAGAAAACGTGGTGCAGAACGCTGTGGTGGAAGGTGCCGTGCGCAGAGCCAGAGTGCTGGTTAAAGAAGGTTATGGCGTCGCTAATGCCTTCCGCAGAACCGGACAATTCCCTCCCACTTTGCTGCAAATGCTTGCCACAGGTGAGGAAACCGGTGACATGGATAAATTGCTGGGTAA
>Ga0265294_10001709_pt1 | contig 29560 bp, 64 predicted proteins | sample MunlanPumphouse3_FD_192504 | JGI IMG/M metagenome (GOLD analysis project Ga0265294, IMG submission 192504) | Groundwater microbial communities from a municipal landfill in Southern Ontario, Canada - Pumphouse #3 | ecosystem: Environmental > Aquatic > Deep subsurface > Groundwater | place...
CGATATTCTCGCAAACTTGTCTATCTCACAAGCGAAGATATGTTCTACTTCGTCATAAACTCTCATTGCACCTTGCTCGGGTGCGCCTATGCCTGAAAAGAGTGTTGCTATTTTCATGCTAAACTCTAAAATGGGATATAATCTTGGTCTATCTCTATCTCTGGCACTCTCGGTGCGGTTTCATGTACAATCTCTGGCTTTGCGCTTTCTTGGTGTTGGGAAGTTGATGTTTGGTCTTTGCTTCCGAGCATTTCAAAACTCTCTATAGTTATGGTGTGACTTGACCTTTTGTTGCCGTCTTTATCCGTCCAACTCTCTTGTCGCAAATCCCCTATAAAATAAATCTGCGAACCTCGTGAAAGCCATTTCTCTGCAATATCCGCCAACTTGCCAAAGCATACCGCATTAATAAAGCAAGTATCTTCTACCTGCTCTCCATTGGCGTTCTTACGCTTGTTTGAATTTACTAAGCTAATACTAGCTATTGCTGTTCCTGAACTGCTATGCCTAACCTCTACATCTTTAGTGAGCCTTGCGACTCCTGTTACTTTACTTAGCATTTATTCCCCTTTAAAATTAATTGTATGTTCAAGATTATTATCTATCACATATTTATCATAAGCTTTTGCTGCATCTAATGATGTTTTAAAAGAACCAATATGTTTACGATTATAATTTATATTTATTTGTGCTACCCATTTTTTACTCATTTTATGAAAAGAAACCCCTCTATACCCACTTGTATTACACTCTCTAATTTTTCTAGTATTTCTACTTTGGACTATTGATGTAGTCCACCTACAATTACTTGGCTCATAATTTCCATCATTATTTATACGGTCAATAGTTAAACCTTTTTTATATCCATTAGCTATAGCCCAAGTATAAAAAGTTTCAAAATCATCTCTCCATTCATTGCAGATAGTAATGCCACGACCACCATAGTCTTTAAACCGTTTATTTTTTGGGTTACCGCAACGACTTTTTATACTACACCAAATAAGGTATAACCTATGATTACTAAGCCCATGTATGATATGAGATTCTGCCGTTCTTTGCTTGTGGTAGCACCCACAACTTGATGTCTTGCCTTTTTGTACATCGTATGTTTGTGTTTTAAATTCATTACCACATTGACATTGATATACCCCATAATGTCTTTTGTGTTTAGATGACTCTTTGGGATATATCATGCCTAAGTCTTGTATCAGTATTGGCTTTGTGATTGTTTTGTTCATTGAGGACTCCTACATCCATAAATTGAGAGAAGTGATAGGGATGTAGGATTGTTCTACCACCTCTATCAATTCATAACAATCTAATTATACCATATATTTAATTATACTTTTCAGAGCCTACAACGATAAAACTGTATGATACAACTATTACCAACAGATACAAACCAACACTCATCTACAATTCTTCTTTTATATTCCTCATCTGTCGTATCTACTAATTTCATTTATGCTCCTTATCAAGTATTGAATCTATTATGTTTTTAGCCATTTCTAATATCTTTAATTTTTGCATAAACAATCCCCTTTCCTTGTGTACTATATTTTGTCCATCTCCAATATAAAGCCCTTTCTCGCTGATTACCCCAGAATTAAATAAAGTTTCTATACTGATATTAAAATTTCTATAGACTTCTGTTATCATCTCCCCACCTTCAAATAAATTAAAAACCATAAGACAGAGCCTATTGCTCCGCCGACTAATAAAACCGAGATTGCTTTTGCTATGTATTCGGTCATCTATGCTCCTTCATAGTTTATTTTAAACTCTTCATACATAATTGGGTGCATTACCATGCTGCCATTACTAACCATTATCTTTTTGCTTGGAACATGCTCTGTTTTATATTTTCTAAAAGGAGTAAAAGGCAAAGTAAATAATCTTTCCTTCCAGCTTCTCTTGGTCGTTATATGTTCGGCACAATTAACCGATACAAACACATTCATGCCATTTATTTTTCCTACATAATTCATCTCTTTGCCTCCATCATCGTCACTCTATGCTCCACCTTTGGCTCTGCAACTTCTACTATTACAAACACCGCTACAAACATCAGTATCACGCCTATAAATCTTAAATCAGTTGTCATTGGTTATCCTTATATATTATAAACTCTGCATTGATGTTTAGAAAATTATTAAAAGAAATAAAATCCCCCTCACATTTACGGCATTTGTATATGTTTTCATTATTGCCTAAGTGTTGCTTGTCATCTTCCGATACTAGACTATATGTATAATAATACTCTGTATCTTGAACTATATCGCCTTTCATCATGCTATCAAGTGCTTGTGTTGCGTTCATCACTTTTCCTTTTTATTAATCTCACTCAAAATCAAAAATCCCACATACCATATTGACCATATTGTCATATAGTATCGCATATCCTCATGCTTTCCAAGATACATTCCTACAAACATACCTAATCCAAAAAGCAATGTAAAAATAAATGCTATGTTTTCAGCTTTCACATTTTCTCCTTCTTTATCCCTGCACTCTCTAAAATGCGTTGCCATGCTTCCTCGACATACCCAAGACATACCCCATTCTCCGCCATGAAACGCTCAACCCATTTGATGTGGTCGCTAAGTTCCTTACTCGTTAAAAGCGTTGTACTTACTGGCAACAACTCGTTTATCTTTGGATAGTCAGGATTGATAAGCTTCAATAGTTGGTAAACATCTTTATCGTCAATCACTTGCAAGTCAATCATCCAACTTTCTTTTGTTATGGGGTTTTGATACACCAATGGATATGTGGCTTGTTCTCTAACTTGCTTAATGACGACTCCAAAAAAATATTTACTAAAGCTAGTTGATATTTTCATGGATATTGCCAGAGATATATCTATCCCTATCATTTTTTAAATAATCAGACAGTCTTACTTCATAATCGCCCATAACGGCAAACCAACCATCTTTAACCCATTCTACAATAGCACCAGTATTGAACATATCTTTGCGATAAATCTCTTTACCATTATTATCAAAAAACCCAGTAAATTGTCCAACGGTTTCAGGTCTGACATATTCTTTTCTCATAATGTTAAACCAACCACCATTACCAAAAGAGCTTTCTATAATCCAAGTCTTTGTATGTTGTTTAGGAAGTTGTTTCAGCCAATTAGTAGTAACCACCAAACTACCATAAATCCATTCACCTTTGGTAGTCAAACCTCTAAACTTATAGTTGTTCATTTCCCACCACTTTCAAACCATCTTCTATATTTACCTTGAGGGGTATGGGCATAATATTCTATTAGTGTGATAATTAGTATTGCTATAAGACCTACATACGATACTGTAGATACAAGAGCCACATACCATAACTCAAATTCTGTATAGAAATATCTATTAGATAAAAATGAGATTACCCACACCAACACGACACCACTTAAATAAATTCCTAACATCTCATCTCCTTATAATATCTCATTCTCTTGCAATCTGCATTTGCCATGTAAAACAAAGTCTTGAATATCATTCCAGACAGACTCGAACTTCAATCTACCGCTTTCCATAATCTCCGCTCCAATTTGAAACTTTTGCACTTCGTATGTTTTCTTGCTTGCAATTAAAAGGCTAAAAGTTACTTCGCAATGTTGGTTGATAGACTCCAACCACTCCGAAACCATCTTGGAATAAAAGTAGGCTTGTAAATCATATCCAGCGTCACAAATTTTTCGTCTTAATTCCCATCTATTTTTAGTTGAGTCTTTTTTTAGTTTGAAAGGATTGAAGTAAACCCCTTTAAGGTCAATGATTTCAACGCTTTGGTACTTTTTACCGCTTTTCTCAATGTGAAGCTTATCTACTTTGCATTTAACCTTAACTCCGTTTATTTCGCCAAATATAGCCAATTCTGAATTTTGTTCATCAACCACATAAGGATATTTAAGTTTCGTATTATTATATGAAGCCTCAATGAACTCAAAATCTGCCTTTGATACTCTCGTTAAATCGCTTGTGGCATCTCTAGTATCACTAACTATGTATCTATAATAAAACTCGCTATGTTCTAAGACATAACAATGAAAAGCTTTGCCAACATCAAAGATACCTTGTAACTCGTCATCTATTTCTGTTTCTCCTGCAACTAACCTATGATACAAGTTAGTATCAAAGATTTGCTTCATAAAAGAGTTTGAGATTATAAGCTCTTTGTTTCTATTGGTCGGACAATCGAAGCCGTCAAAAACATCGCCTAAAGAAAAGTATTGCTCATCGCTTATTTTCTTAATCTGCCACATTTTGCATTTCTACTAAAAGACTTGCTAGGTTATCAGGAGAATAACCTCTCCAATCTGTGTGTTTTGCCATAAGTTCGGCAAGTTTGGATTTCTTTTCTTTTGAGCATTGTTTATAGTAGTTAGTAACTATTTCAACCGTAACTTGCTCTGTTACTTCTGCTTCAACTATATCGTTTGCCAATGGGTCAATCGGTGCTTGTTCTTCTTTAATTTCAGCAGGTACAGCTACTTCTGTATCTACAATATCCTGTTGCTCTTCGGCTATGCTAATACCAAGTAATACATCAGCAAATACATCTCTAAGGGCAAAGGCTCTTGCTCTCATTTGCAACATTCTTTTTGGATATTTATTCCAAGTAGGGTTAGACAATAGTCCTGCTTTCCTTGCTTCGTCCATTGTAAAAGTTTTGCTTTGCTCATCTTCGCCAACTCTTTTTACAATACAAGTAGCCATACTATCCGTTTGTGTTTCTTTGACATATTCACACTTGCCACTAGCTCTAACCAATGCCATTGCTAAGTCGCCAAAGATTGACGGTTTGCCATTGATAACCGCTATGCCGTTCAATGCTTGTACTGGTGGCAATCCTAGCGTCAAGCCCCAATTTATCGCAACGAAAATATCATTTGGTTTGTCTTGAAAGTTTTTAGGAATAATGCCACTCTTTGATAGCGTTTCACTAAAAGCCATCACCTCATTAAATGTAGTAGGGATAATCCCCATGTTTACTTTTGTTACTGCTAATTTATCACTCATTGTTTTAGTTCCTCAATTATTTTATTTAAATCTTCTAGTAATTCCAAATCATCATGTTTTATTTCAGAATTATCAATTAGTTCTTGCAAGGAAAGACAACCTCCGCCATATTCTACTGATATTGTTAATAGCAAGTCAATTATTCTATCCCTTGCCTTTATTATTGTCGTTAAATCTTTCATATTCACCCTTTTCTTATCAAATCTATCATGCTCAAGTGTGCTTTAAATCGCTCCACTAATTCCTCTTTTGCTTCATCTTCGCTGTCGGCTTGTATCTCCATACCTGCCATTACTTCCAAGTCCTCAATGCTTACTAGGAATGTGTGATGGTTTTGTATGGTTATATCTTCTCTTGGAGTAGGTGCAAGACTTTGTTGTATCTCTTCTTTTTCTATCTCGCCAACTATATGAGATAATTTAGCTCCAAATGCTTTAACTTTCTCTTGATTTTCTGTAAATTTTAATTGTGGGTAAATGCCTCTCAACACAGATATATAATTTTTATATACATCTTTGAAAATAGGGCTACCTGAATTTACAAATTGATAGATAATTTCATACTGCTCCATCAGTTCTTTATCTGCATTTTGTACCGCATTTCTCTCGGCAATCGCATTGTTGGCTTTGATGTTAGCTTCTGCAAAAGATATTTTATTATCTATCGCTCTTTTGCAATAATCTATAATATCAGGATAAAGATTTTCTATATTTACCAACATTGATGTTAGACTATTGATTGCACTTTCTACCTCTGTATTTGTGCCGTCAATTTTTACCATATTTAGAGCATTTTCAAATTGCATGGATTGCAAGCTTCTTTTGGCTTCTAATTCTTTGGCTTTTCTAATAGGCTCGATTGCTAGTCTGACTTGTTCTATAATCTCATCTTTCGCTTTTTTAGTTAATGCACCCTCATTTAATTTCCCATCAAGCGTTACTTTGGTTTTTCTTTTTGCCTGAATAAAACTATCAAAAAGTGCCATTTCAATCTCAATATCTTTGTTCTCATCGCTACCAAGCACTTCACTAAAATATTCTCTGATAGCCTTTTCCGCCTTTTGATATTCTAACTCATTAATAGCGTCAATCTTTGCTGTTAGCTCGGTATTGAACTTAGTAAACCTTGACTCATGTGCCGTATAGCTTGATACTATGTCTTTAAGTGGGTTAGTTTGTATCTTTCGTGTTTCTGATAGATACTTGCCAATCTCGGCAACTGTTTTTTTCATATCCAACACGCTCTCTAAGTCAAGTGAGTTCTTAATGGTATCTTGCACCGAAACTTCAATCTTATCTACTAGCTCACCTATATCAGCCGAATTGTCTTTGACACCATCGGAGCTAATATTTATATCAATCAAAGAAACTGGGTAAATCTTTTCTTTGTTCCAAGTTGTTATTGTTTCAACCATATTTTTACTATCTTGTTTAGTAATTTTGGATATGGTTGTTATTGCGTCTTTTATGCTCATAATTTATCCCTCCAAAGCTTTCTTGATTGCTAACAATTCAGGAAGGTACTCATTTTTAAGATATTCTAAGTCGTCATCGTCCATGAGATAATCTTCGTCCTCTGTTTGGATACCTCTAATTTGATGGTTAAGCTCTTTCATTACAGCGATATATTCTTCCTTGTCATCGTAATCTCCAAAGCATATAACTACATTTCGTTCACTATCTTCTACAAAGCAAGTGTCAAAGTCAATCGTGTAGCCTATCTCTTGCAATCTGTGTTCTATTTCTTCTCTGTTTAGTTTTTCCATAATGTGTTCCTTTTTCTCATTGATTGTGGCTCATAAACAAAATCACCCTCTGTAAAATATTTATCTCTTTTTGATGTAGCAAGGATTAGATATGCTTTACTACAAAACCCATTTATCTTGTCTATCGTGTTAGGGATGGATGGGCTTGTAATAATATTTTCTGTAATGATATTAATCTTTTTACCAAGTCTTTTAATTTCTACTATTGTTGCTTTCGTTATTAATTTTAACATTTTTTTCTCCTTATAATCCGTAAGTATGTGGGTCGCTATTCCCAAACATTGGCTGTTCTTTTATAGAATATGATTTCTTTTTTGGCGGAGGAGGAACATTATCTTCATAATCGCTACACTTCAAATCATTATCTTCCTCTTTGGATAAAATTGTTTTGACTTTCTCCATTGAAGATTTTAGTTTTTGTACAAATTGTTTTTTCATAGTTTTATCCTTTTAATTTAATTGCAAACTAAACTTTACCAAGAGAGCATACAGTTTGCGAGATATACTCCCTTGATAAAATCACCTCTATTTTTTAACTGGTGGTTTCTTGTTTGATGGCTTACATTTACCCATTATTTCTCCTTTAAGCTCTTTGAGAGTATATATAGGCAAGGTTTGACTTGCAGTTATAGTTCATTTTTAAGATGGACGGTTTCATACGGCTCTACCCTGTGCCATCTAATGCTATAAAACACCGTAATCGTTCAGACGCTTACTATCGCCCACTATATATACTCATTTAAAAGCTCTTTGAGAGATACTATCATTACTATAGCTTGTATAGTTTACGGTTCATTAGCCCTAACCAATGGTTGTTTTGCTACGCAGGGACAAACCATCTATATAACCCTTTTTGGCACTAGATAGTATCTCATTTAAAAGCTCTTTGTGGAACATATAGTCATTACGCTGTATCATATGTTAAGCGCTCGTATATGCCCCATCAAAAGCTCTGCATACTCTTTGTCTATGTCGTATGTTTCAAAGTTCGTCTCGACTAATCGGCTAACACGAATTAAAAAGTAAAAAAACAATGGAACAAGTCCATGAGAGAAGTATAGTATTTGTTTTATTAAAATACCCTTAAAGCTTTAATTTTACAACAAAATGTATCAAAAAACATATTTAATCTTGACATTAGCAAAATCATAGTGTATAATGCGGTTGAAGGAGTAGAAAAATGGCAGATAGAAAATCAAATAGAGAAATGTTACTAATAGTATTAGGAATAAGTAATATAAAAGTAGGTCAAGCATTAAGTGTTGGGAAAGACCATGTATCTACTTGGAAAACAAAAGGTAAAATTCCAGAGAAGTATGAAGATATGATTGGTGATTTTTTAAGAGAAAAAGGCATTTTGCCGAAAGATGAGGAGTAAAAGATGAAGAAAGCAATTTTAATAATATTGGCTCTTGGAGCTATGGCAAGTGCAAACGGATTTTATGGTGGTGTTAGCGAAATCAATCATCAAAGATTTTTTAATGACAGCAGAGATTGGTTTAGCACAGGTCACGATAACAGTTTGAATTATGGTGCAGGTGTTCAGCTTGGCTATAATGCAGGTAATATTGGCGAAATGGAAGTCGCAGCAGAGCTTAGAGCCTCAAAGGTTTATGTTGATACATTTGACGGCACAAAGGATATGGATACTTATTCTGCCTTTGTGAAACTTGGCACAGATATTAGCGGATTTACTCCATACTTGCTTGCAGGATATACGGTTATTGACTCCGAACTAGACCATATAACAGTAAGAGATTTCTCTTGGGGTTTAGGTATATCAAAAGCCATTAGCGACAAAGTAGATATATTTGTGGATTATACCGTTCTACCGAAAATAAGAGTAGTAAATAATGAGGTCGTAACTGTAGGCTTAAACTATAAATTTTAAGCAATATGTGTTATAATTACAATCCTATCTATTTGGTTTTAGTAGGATACGGTTAATATAATATTATCCCTAATTATGGGGTCTTAATGGAAACATTAAGTAAAAATAAGCGTAATGACAATCATCATGGAAGGTCACAAAATGCCAAGCCCATAACTTGGCGATAATATAAACAAGCCCTTAAATAGAGAGGTCGTCAGGCTGGCTCGCCTCTCTTTTTAAGTGCTTTAGACGATAAGAGCCAGCCACTCTTCTCATAAAAACTCTTTCACTTAAATCACAAATCGGCTGAATGAAGGAAACAAAATGACAAAACAAGATTTCGGTGTCCTATGTGACAAATATCAAGTAAACAAAAGAGCTGTCAAGAAACTTCTTAAAAAAGATGGACTAAAAAGAAAAGACGCTACCAAAGGGCAAGTATTAAATTGTCTAATGATATATGCTCCTGATTTATTTTGGACTAGAGATATTGGCGATGATACAGTTGAATATTTAGACAAAAACATTATCGTTGAGTTAATTCGTGAGATGAATGAAGAATGTGGTAATGAAGAATATGTCGAGCATATACCTGTAAAAGAGTTCGTAGGCAATAGGGTTATGTTCAGTGCTTATGATGATGCTTATATGGATAGAATGGATAGAAAAGAGTACGATGTCCGACCTTTTAGTTGTGACAAAGGAGTATCCAAATGATGTGGGCATTACACATAATAGCGATACTTTTTTTTCCATTGGCGTTGTTTGTAACCATTCCATTGCATTTAATTCTTTTAAAGGGTTAGTATGAACAGAATTACAACTGGTGACATCATCAACTATTTCACAGACCCAAAAAAAGATAAATACCAAACTCAACTAGAGTGGGTCAAAGAGGTTATTGCTAAACAAGGGTACATCACTAGAAACCAAGCTCTAAGACAATATATCAGCCGTCTTGGTGCATTGATAGCAAAACTTAAAGACGAGGGCTATGAATTCAAAGCATATTCTTTTAATACAATGACGAGATGGGGTGAGTCTAAGGATTATGTTTATCAAGTGACTAAGAGTCCAAAAACACAAACAAAGGTAAAACAATGAAAAAAATAATAATAGCACTAATGCTAACAGCAACAATTCAAGCTAATAATTCAATGTGTCTTTACTCGGCAGATAGAATGATTAAAAATGTAGATAAAATTAAAATGCTTTCAGATAGGAGGGCAGAATATGAAATGAAAATATACATCGACATAGCTATAGGCAATGCAGAAGATACAATCATTTATTGCAATAATGGTACGCTAAAGAATGAAGCTAGAAAAGTTTTATCTAATTTATTAGAGCTTAAAAAAATAGTTGAATAAAGATAAAATAACCATTCCATTTTTTGGTTTGGTTAAGGTATATGTAGATATAATTAAAAATATGAGCTTTTCGTAGGGGGTAGGAGCATTCCAGTCCACCTACCCTCTCCGAAGTGCTTAATGGACTGGAAACTCCTATTAATGCACTATCTAAAATAAAAGGTAGTTAAATGAACAAGACATCTTTATATAAAGAAAAAATAGAGGATAGCAGATTAACTTCTGATATGCAACGAAGCAGACATGGTTGTACTCAATTATTCAGAAAAGACTATGGTGATAGAGAATTTACAACTAAAGAAAATGCAGATGTTATACTAGAACACCACCTCCCAGAGTGCTACGCAGAATTATTGTTGGGTGAATGGTATTGGGTAAAAGGTTGCTCCAAATGTGAGGACTCTATGAATTATGGTGAAAACTATTCTTATCAAGTTTGCTATGAGCATAATAGGTGCGTAGATTGTGGTGTACATAGAGAAAGTTTAACCCATATCCCTTTTAGAGTTAGAAATGGCTTTAGGTGCAAAGAGTGTCAAGATAAGTTAGATAAATCAACACTTGAAAATGCACTTGAAAAAAGAAAAACAATGAGCGATTGTGATTTCCAGAACACATACTCTGTTATATGTCCTTATTGTGGCTCTGATAATGGCACAGATGATTTTCATAATGATAGTCAATATGAGTGTATTGTATGCAAACAAGAATTTGCTTTAGAGTTGGAATATAGTGTTACATACACAACTAGGATTTTAAAATGAGTACAATAAAATCTAACGACAAAATATACCAAATCATAGAACATCAAGCCAAGCTAAAATGCGGTGAGTTGTGGAACTCAATGAATGATAAGGAAAGAGGTGTAAAAATGTTGCAAGTAGCTATTATTATGTTAGAAGATTGTTTTGGGGAGGTGGAGAATGGCTAGTATTAAGGGGGTTTGGATACCAGAAGAATTATTAGAGTTAGACATAAGCTGGACTAAAAGAATACTGATTGCAGAAATATCTCAACTAGAAATGTTAGATATGGGGTGTATTGCTTCTAATAGTCACTTCGCAAATAAGCTAAAATTATCTACACAGGCAATATCAAAAGCACTAAATGAGTTATCAAAAGATGGATATATTACCATCAATAATGCACAAACAAAGAGGAATTTTGGGCGTACAATTACTATCAACTTTGGTAAAAGTCCTATCAACTTTGGTAAAAGTCCTATCAACTTTGGTAAAAGTCCTATACACCAAAGTGGAGAGTCTAAAGGAAAAGAACAAGATAATAATACAATTAGTAAGGGAATGACCTCTAAGTGCTTCGCACTAGAAGATATGAAAAAAATAATTTCTTATAGAAAATCTATTGCTAAACAAATCAAAACTCAAAAAGGATTTAGTAGCTTAGAAAATAAAATACAAGAAGTTATATCTACATTTAATGTTGGACTAGATGAAGTATTAGAATTTATGGCAGAAAAAGAATGGCAGAGCATTGATGTTACATGGAAAGAAGTCATTGCTAGATTTAAACAAGAGCAAGAAAGGTTTTTTATATGAGCAATTACGAGAACTTAATTTTATCAAGCTATTTTTTCAACAAGTATAATAACTTTAATTTGTCACCATTGAAAGAAAACATATTCTCAACACCTTTTAAAAGAGAATTGATTAAAAAAATCAATCATAGATTACAAACTAATAAACCATTAGAAGTTTTAGAAGCGGAAATATCTCAAATGCTTACCAATCAAACAGAACTACACCAAGAATGGCTAGAAATCATATCAGCTATGCCTATCCATAGCCAAGAGTCTTTAAACGAATTTATAGCCCTTGTAGAGAAAAAACACAAACAATCAATCATTCGGGGAGCAATATGAGTATAGAGCAGAGAGCAAAACAAGCACAGTCACTTAAACAGCAAGCCATGAGAGCTTATGACAACGGAGATATAGATGACGCCATGATATTGGAAAAACAATATCTACAACTTAGATTGTCCGTTATTGATGAGGTATCACAAGAAGTCAGCCGTCAAAAATCTAAAACAATAAAACAAGTTAAGCACGAGGTATCACTTAGACCTAAGGTTATCCGTAGAGCGACAGGTATCGATACTCTCGACAAAGAGCTTATACCTCCACATGATTACGGACGAGGCAAAGTGGGTGGATTTGCACTTGGTAACTTTATTCAGTTTGTAGGGAGTAGGGGTAGTGGAAAGAGTACACTACTAATGCGGATTATTACAAACCTAAGCTTGTATGAGTCGGTATGTTGGTTTGATTTTGAAATGGGCGAAATGAGAGTTGTTGATAAGCTTAGTCAATTCAGATACAACGAAGATAACCTTTTATACTACAATGCAAGCCGAGAGCTTAGTGATGTGATAGAGGAGATAAAATTCCTTCACGCAATGGGAGCTAATCATTTCGTTATTGACTCAACCATGAAGCTAACAATTAAAGGGCTTGATAATATTGAGCGTAACAGTCAAATATCATCTCAATTATCCGAGCTGACTAGCACACTAGGAATTAATATTTATATCATTAATCAAATGTCACAGCAAGCCGAAGAAAACCAAGTTTTAAAAATTAAGCATGGCAATGATGTGGAGTACGACGCTGATTTTATCTTTTTTGTTTTAGCACTACCGAAGATTGAGAATGGGAAGTCGGTAAAAGACAAAATGGGGCAGATTGTTACCGATGATACACAAAGAGTTGTAAAGTGTGTTAAAAATAGACAAGATGAACGGTTATTTACAGTTTATATTCAAAAAAGTGAGTTGATTTTAAAGCCAGTAATGGAAGTGGAATTTAAAATAGATATGCCACAAATTATATAAGGAGAATGTATGAAAGTAGAATTATTACAAATAGGCGGGGGACTAGAAGCAATAGACCACGCAATAGGTCTTTGTTATGACAAGGGAGATTATTGTGACGAAACTAAGAGAGATAACCGAATAAGCAAGGTAGCACTAAAAAATCAGCATTCAAGCGTATTAGAATTTGCTACTTTTATTTTTGACATTGAAGCAAGTACAAAAGTTTTATTGGAGATGACTAGACACCGCCATGCCTCTTATGCTTGCAAGTCTAGCAGGTACACACTAAATAAAGGTGAGGTTATTTTTGAGAGTACAGGTGATGATATTGTTGATACTATCTTAGGAGAGTATAAAAAAGAAATTGAATATCAAATTGCTATGGGTAAATCAAATGAAATAATTTCACTAATGCTACCACAAGCATATCAATACAAATGGACGGCTATGTTTAATGCACGAAGTTTAAGAAACTTTTTGGCATTACGAACATCATCATCGGCACATTTTCAAATTAGAGAACTAGCGAACGCTATGTTTGAATGTATCCCTAGTGATATAAAATACTTATTTGAGGATTGTGTAAAATGAGCAAACTAAACTACGGACTAGATGTCACATCACAATTCGGGATTAACCGCAATACTTTCCATGTAATGAAAAATCAAAGCAAGGATAAATTCGACTACATTGCAGGGATAGATAGCGATTTTGCAATAAGCTATAAGACTTATTTAAAACGCCTTGATACGCTTGAATATCTTAATGACATTGTTAGATATTATTTACTAGATAGCCACAAAATGCCGTTGTTCTCAAAGATATTAGCAAGTAGAGGAGTTTATACAAATCCAGCGTCATATATGAACACTACATTAATTGCAAGAAGAATGGATATGAGAAAAATGGGAGCTATGGTGTCGGTTATCAAAGTTTTCATAGAAAACAGAAGAATTTTCAGAAGCTTTATACCTTTTTTGAGAGATAATTATGAGATACGAGAAGTTATGAAATCATATAAATACTTTCTTAATGCTTATGGAGATTTCAATGAAAACTAGAATTACAGATACACTAACAGAGCCAAGATATGAGCATGAGATTATTAACATTTTATGCTCTGATTGCACCAAAGCAAAAAGAGATAATATTAAAAAATGGCTCAAACAATTAATCATAGAAAACAAAATTAAAATTGAAAATGGGAGATATGTAATATGCAAGGCGTAGCAAGTAAGACAATAGATTTATATGGGATTGGTAACGGAGAGTTACATAACAGAATTGGTCAAGCAATGATTAGAGCGGAATACGAAACTAGGATTGCGGTGCTGAAAGAAAATTTAGCAAAGTTAAGAGATAATGATAAGTTGCTGTCTTATAAGGCACAAAAGATAAATGAGGCGATTGAGTTTTGGCGTGATTTTTTAGATAATTTAAAAGGATAATGATATGCAATTCATAGTTAAAAACGGAGAAAAATTTATATATGGTGCTACGGCTGAATATGTAGCAGACGCTTACAGAAATGACATTGAGCATTTTCTTCTGGACGATAAATGGGTATCAATCATTGAAGTATCCAAAACAGACAGCGAAACTATAATCAATATCGAGGTGACGAGATGAGTGCTAAAAAAACACAAGCATTAAAAATAATACGAGAACATATAAGAGATTTAAGAGGCGTTAAAGCTGTCTTGCTTGACCATAATTTATGTAATTCTGCAACCGAAGTTGGCAATGCTATAACGGAGCTAAAGGGAGCATTGGCAATACTAGAATATGTAGATACCGAAAATACGGAAGATTGTAAGTTTTTTTGTCGTAATTGTGATTGTTCTTTGGGTGGTTATTGTATTGGAATTGATTGTGGTAAATTTGAAAAGGTTGTAAGATGACAAAACTAGAAACAATGAGTTTAGGTATTGTATATTCTACATCAGAAAACAACTCTAAAAACAACGGTGGTAAAACTGATTATTACCAATTAGAGTCTGCACCATTTAAAATAAATGACTTTGATGACTTTGCAGAGTGGAGAGAAATGAACGGCAATCAATTCAATATGGGTAAAGTTATGTGGACTTTTAACACAGGACGACACTCAGGCACTAACTATGAGCGTGACCTAAATAAAATTATTCACTATGCTCAAAGAGAGCTTATGAGAATTAAGAGGTAAACTATGAACGCAACATACAAAGGCAAACCGCTAATAGAGCCAAAGCGTCCATCAAGTTTAGAGAAGTATCGAAACTATTTGATAAAAGAAAAAGTGATTGACGAGAAGGGTAGGCTATGTATAGTAAACAAAGCCAGTTATCTAAAGTAAAAAAAGACAACCCAAAGAAGATGACCGAAGCAGAGCAAAAAGCTTTTAGAATATATATCGGCTTATCTACTAGACATATTTGCCAACTATGCAACAAAGCAATGATACAAGATTACCACCACCCCATTTTTGGCTGTCGTGGGGCGGACAAAGATGACCGCTGCCAAGCTGGGTGCTGTCGAGATTGTCACGAAAAATGTCACAAAGATAAGCATGGGTTTAATTTGAAAGCGGTTGAGATAGGCAATGAAAATTATCAAAGGTGGATAAAAGGTTGAAATATAATATAGTTTCTTTATGTTGTTTATGATATAATTCGTAATCTTATCGTGAGGAAAAATAAATGGAAATAAAATTAGTTCACACCAAAGGGCAGGAAGTTTTTACAAATAGTAAAATAATTGCTGATATGCTAGAGGTAAATCATAAAGATTTAATTAGAACAGTTGAAAAAGTAATATCAAGACAAAAAAACAGCGTGCTACGCAGCACCTTAAAATTCCCTCAAAAAATTATAGAGTCTAGCTTTACTAATAAAATGGGTCGTACATATAAAATGTATGAATTAAACGAACAAGCATACTTAAAACTAGCTATGCAATTAAGTAGGTATGAAAAAGCAGATGTCGTCCAAGACCAAATGATAGAAGCTTTTTCACTTATGAAGCAACTATTGCTAAACCAACAGGAAAGATACTATATAAATACAACCAAAATTACGAATAAGGCTTTGGAACTACTAATACAAGATAAAGATGGCAAACCACTAAGAGATTTAGCAACCATTACAGAGCGAGGTTTTATTACCGTTGTAGATGATAGAGCGACACTTGCTATCAAGAACGGAATGGATAGAGAATTACCATATAAAGAAATCTTTAAATATGCCAAAGAGGAAGTTGAAAAAGTTATAGATGGTTTATATTTTAATCCTAAGCTCAAAAATGAAATATAAAAATACCAAAACAAAAGTGTCATTTCAAGGCACTATCTATGAATTTAGTAGTATTGCCGAAGCCAATCACTTTAATATGCTCTCACTACTACTAAAACAAGGCAAAATAAGCGATTTAATATTACAGCCTACATACGAGCTTACTAAGGGTTTTAAAATCAATACAAACGCAACCAAGAGCGGTGAGAGTAAAGTATCTGGAATGAAATATACTCCTGACTTCTCCTATCTCCAAGATGGCAAACAAATAGTTGTTGAAGTTAAGGGTAAGGTCACAACTGACTATGCTATGAGAAAAAAACTATTTCTATCTATTGCTTATGAAAAATATGGAGTGAATGAGTTTGTAGAAGTGTTTGTAAAAAATACTTTTGTATATGACTGCAAAAGTGTGGTAAAAAATTAAAATAATGATATCAAAAAAAGTATAATTAAAAGCAACTTTTTGTTATGATTGTCAAAACAAGCAAGGGGCAAACATGATGAAGCTAAGAGATTTTGCAATGAGGTACGATTTATTAGAAAATAACATTCATGTCTTTGCCTATAAATATCAAAAAAAAAATAACAGATTTCCAAAATGGTACATAAAAGCGTCACATAGATGCATAATGATTGATGATGCGCTACTAATCAAAATAGAACAAGTTAAGACTGACTTATGGAGTCAAGCCGTAGATTGTATTAACTTCCTAGAGTCACATACTAGAGCTAAAAAAGTATTCGCCCATGAATTGCAAAAAGAGTACGGTTGGAGTAATCTATCCGCTTACGCTGCTATGGCTGATGCTATACTACTCCCTAGACCTAACACATTCTTTCTAAAAGTATCTCCTAGAGCAATAGCCATCAATAAGCTATTTGTAAAATTTATCCCCATAATGATTGAAGATTTAAAAATAAATGATAGATTAGATATATGGTTTCAAGACTTTGGAGTTAGTGAGATTAAAAATATGGAGTTACTAAGTGAAATATGAGAGAGAGAACGCGTGAAAACTCCCTCATACTACTCTGAAAAGGATAATTATGAAAACACCACTACAGTGACCAAATTGTAGGGTATTATCATTATAACATAGTATTTATAACTTTTACACCTCTAAGATGTCTTAATCCAAGTTTTTTTTCATTCTCTCCCCTATACTCCACTAAGGTACAAAAAGCATTAATTACTGTACCGCTGCCAATATCTTTAAATCGTTTACTTTTTCTTACCCACACATGGTCACGAAAATATTGTCCATTCACAAAAACATCTTGCAATAAAGCCCTATCTACATTACTAAAGCTTTCCTTGTGATAACTATGGACGGTAGCTACTATTTGTACTCTGCCATCTACTAAGCTCTTAAAATCATTCATTTATCGTCCTTTTCTAATAATCTACCTTGATTGTTTAAATCTTTTTTATGCTCTCTATATTTTTTCATGTACTCTTTGTGTTTGTCTTTATCATAATATTGCATTGAGCCACCTCTTTCTGCCCTTCTTTGCTTACAGGTAAGGAGTTTATCGGGGTTTACTATAAAAGAGATTGTACCCTTATCTACTTTGAAATCTCTAGCTAATTGTCGCATTGAAATATCTCCTTGAGCATATAATGAAATAATTAATCTCCTATCGCTATCCGATAATTTTACTCGCTTATCATCTTCTCTTCTAATGTGTTTTTTTTCAAATAAGTATGGCATTATTAACCTACTAAATCTTCAAGCATATCTAAGAGTTCATCGCTATCTTCTATGCCTTTTGTTTTTTCTTTAAACAAATCAGAGTTAAGCATTTCAATTTCATCATCGCTAAAAAAATCAGATAAGGGGATAAACAATATAGCCCTTGTGGTATATACTAAGTCATCATCATATACTATCTCCAAATCTTCTATTATGATATTTATGCCTTCATCTTCTTCTAATTCTTCATTAGCTAAAAAAAGTTCTCTCATAAATCTTCTATTTCTAAAATCTTCTAATTTCATACTATCTCCTTATTTACTATCTAACATATTGCTAATAATTGTAAGCTGTAAATGGATACTAACTAACCTTGTAGTATGTCTAGAGGTATCCATTCCCTTGACTATCTCCACTACAGAGGTTTGACCTTTACTTGACTCTTTTGCCATTGCATCGGTTAAATCCTAAAGCTCTCTTAGTAGCTCTTTTATTCTATTTTGTAATATTTGTTTAAGCATGGTTAATGTCCTAAAATTCTTCTCATAAATCCAAGAACACTTTTATAATCCTTGAAATGCTGTTTGAGAAAATCCCTTATATCTTCATCATCTGTGTCAATATCTTCACAAAATTCCAAAACATTACCTTCTTGATATATTCCTATCTCATCACCATAATTTTCGTTTGATACTATCGGCTCTACTATCGGAATAGCTATAAAGCTACTCTCGCGTGGATGTGACTTGCTAAACTCTATTGTGTATTTTGGCATTGCTATTTCCTTTTAAATTAAATTTCTAAGTGTATAAACACTTAACAAGCCACTCCTAAGAGTAGCCTATAAATGCTATAATACTATCTCGCATTATCCCATTGAGTTTGATATTTATCATTCACATTATATTTAGATAATCTAAAAGCTGCTAAAAAATAAGGCTTCCCAGGGTTAGAATATCCATTTACTTTTCGGTTAAAATCTGTCATTGACTCTTTACCAAACATTTTTAAAGCCCTACTAATTAGTTTTGTATAGACAATATCTGCTCTATATTGTTTATATTTAACGCTTTCTTTTATATCTCTCATGTTTTTATCGTCTGGCTTCTTAACCATTCTGATATTAGCTCCTAGATTGCAAGTAATAAAAACATTCTCATGAAATTTGATATATCCTATCATATTAATATATTCTTGCAATTCGTCCATATCCCTAAAAGTAACCGTTGTTATAATCTCTTGCATTGTGTATCCTTTGAATTAGTTTTGAGCATAAATACTCACCAAGAGGCTACTATTAGCCTCCTATGAACATTCAAGACAATGAGCCTATCATAAATACCACAAGCAATAAAGCCATCATCGGATAGAATAATGCCATTAATGCTGTGAGCCAAAAAATTAGTTTGAGCATTTTAGCTCCTTGTTTCTAATATAAAATCCATGAGCCTCTACTATTGACTCAAACCAATAAACTCCGTCCTCACATATAACACCGTAACCGTATTTATCTTTTAGCATTTTAAGCCTCACTATTCAAATTTGCAAGTTTATATATACCTGCATCAATTTTCTTTTGTGTTCCTTTTGTAGTTTCATTCAAAAATACATTTCTATATTTTGCTGTAGTGCTACTAAAATTCCAAGATTTTTCGTCCAGTAATATATCTCCATTAGCTTTTTTAACTGCTATTATGCTGTCGTAACTTTGAAAATATTTATCTCCGTTATCGTGAGTTAAGATATATTGATTGGCTATTGCCTTGCCGTTTAATCCGATTATGTTTGATATTCGCATTGTAAATCCTTTTTGTTTAAAATTCGTGTTATAAAACACTTCAAAGCCCTATACTAAGGGCTTCAAACTATTTTAGCCGTTTATATCTCATAGCCCAATCATCAAAAGATGATAAAATAGCTCTTTTTGCATTTGAGTTATCAGAGTAGCTAGAGCTATCAATATATTTGTCCTTAAGCTCTCCAACCTCTTTTTGTCCAAAATTTTCATATAAGCCTCTTTTTGAAACTTTGTTTATTAGTTTTTGTTTGGTTTGTGAAACTATAGTTTCAAATCTTTTTGCTGTAATATCGTTTGTCATTTTGTATCTCCTATTCTATGAGTTTTGTTTAATCGCGTTTGCTAACTGCTCTATAAGCTCCAATTTTGTGCCGTATTTAATGCAATCATACTCACTACCATAAAAGCAATCTATCACATTCAATATATCTTGCTTAGAAACTCTTTTGAGCATAGCTTCATAAGTAGCATTACCTTTGATTGAATTGCCGTTAATCCTTGCATTGAATAGCTCTTCTACTATATCACTTTTTTTCATTTTGTTTCTCCTAAGTTAAATTTTGAGTCATAAATACTCAATAGTGAGTTACAATTAACTCACTATGAACATTTAGTTATATCCTATCTCATAAGGGATAACCTTATCTAATTCACTTTTCAATAACTCTTTGTCTTCTATATCGCTATTGGCTACTATGTGAGATATAATTTTATCCTTGTCATATTCATACCTATCATCTAAAATTTCATCCACATTCCATTCTACATCGTTAATGGTAATCGCTCCATTGATAGGACAATCCCATAAAAAATGAGATATTTGCTCCTGTAGTCCTTGCATTAAATCTTTTTTATCAATCCCCCAAATATCGGCTAATTTGTGAGGTATGATAATATCTGCAATATCTCCTTGATTATATCCCCTTGATGTTATAACTTCATACCTTTTGGTTACTTTGATATAATTTTCTATATCATTGTTATTACTCCATGATTTTGTGTATAACTCTTTAAAATCCAAGCTATAGATAAAATCTATCAACTCATTTTTACTCCATGTTATGTCATAATCATAGCTATGAAAATAATCCAATAAATCAATCAAGTCACTTTTTTTGTTATTGCTATGAATTGAGATTAAATCTTTTGTATCCAATTTGCTTATATTGCCAAAATCTACATATTGATATACGCTATCATCAATCCTTGAAAAGCTATCATCAAAATCCATTTGTGCTATGTCTGTGCTATAATGGATATTACACTCTATGCTTATCCCTTTACTATTGTTATCAAAATTGTTACTCATTACTTACCCTTTGAAATTAATTTGAGTCATAATAACTCAATAAGAGGATACTAATATCCCCTTATGAATTATCAAGTGATTGTTAATTTTTCAATCTCTTTATTATTTATAGAAAGAGGTCTTTTATCATTCCATATTACATCGCATTGAAAAAGTTTACCATTTTGCTCATATTGTAATATCTCTTTTTCAAAGTTATATATACATACCCTTGCATTTTTAGCCGTTAATAGGTCGTCAATTATTTTTAGTTTGCTTTCTGCTTTCATTCTCTACTCCTATTTATATAATTTATTGTATAGCTCTATTAAGTCGCTATTGTTTACTTTTTTGCATTCTGCTATATATTCCAGAGATGCTTCACTATGTCCGCCTATTTCGTCCCAAACTACTATAAAACCCTTGTTAGCAGTTTCCCATTTATTTACAATAAACATATCACCGTCTGGATGCTGCATAGTATAAATACCTTGATTATTTAAAAATTCAATAATCTCATTTATGGACTCATTATTAATATTAAGCCATCTTGTATCGCCATCGCTTGACTCAAATTTGACTTTAATTTGTCCACCAAGTTTGGCAAGTTCATTTTTATAGTAGTTCATCATACACCCTTTATATGTTAAAATTTAAGTAAATTAATACTTAATAGGACTATACGAAAATAATCCTATAAATATTAAGAGTTATTTAATCATTCTATTTTTTTCTAAAAAACTCTCCTTATCATACATGAAATATATCTCTATCATTTTGCTATTGTTAAGCTCACTTTTAAAAAAATGAGCATTAACACATAGTACATTATTATCTATAAAATAACCATTTTTACGCAATAATTCTCTGTTCTGTTTGTTATCATGTATATATAAGTCACTCAAATAGTTATCAAATTTGATATTATTCTCCAATAAATCTTTTTTTAGTCCGCTATAGTTGTGCATTGTGTTATCCTTGCATTAAAATTTAAGCCATAATAGCTTAATAAAGCCCACCAAGCGTGGACTCTATAAGATATCAAAATACTATGTGATATTTTCTAAATGCTATTAATATAATCATAGCCACACCGCCCCAATAATTATTTACAAAATTATCTTGTTTCTTTTCTGTTGATATATCATATTCCCAGCTTGTAGCTAATTGCAAAATATCATAATTTGAAAAAGGGATATTCAAATAAGAGGGTAAGCCCATTAAGTGGTCAGCGATAATCTGTTGGTTATTACTATTAAATCTTTTGATATTATGTTGATAATAAGCCTCACTCTTTAAGCAATTAGCAATAAACTGTAATTTTTCTGTATCTGTTGATTTATCGCTTATATTGTCATACCCATCAGTGTTAATATGACTTAATAGCCATTCAGTTTTTTGTGTTGGTGTAATCATTTTGTAGCCTTTTATATTTTAATTTAAGTGATAATCACTTAATAGACCATATCGTGATATAGTCTATAAATGGTTATCTTTTTTTCGGACGCGTGGCAAGGTAGATATATTTAGTAGCCCCACCCTTAGAGAATCCAAGTTTTTGGAGGCATCCGATTGTTTCTTTTTCGCTTAGAAGTCCGACTTGGAGCATTTCGAGATAATCTTTGACTGTATGTGCCATAATGTAACCTTTTCAAATTAAATTTAATAAAGAGGTAAATCTCTTTATCTGTAGTAAGTATATCACAAAATAAAACAAATGTCAAGATAAAACGGTAAAATAAAGCAAAAAAGTACAAAATAATATAAAATCGGCATTTAATGCGATAAATAAATATATAAGGGTATGAATAAGTATACCATACAATAAAGATAAAGCAATATGACAATAGATGGAGATTAAGAGTATAGCATAACATCAAGATTGTCAAATAGGTTATTTTTAGCATTTCAATAGTTTAATTTAGTATTTGCATAATCGGATTTAGTATTTTTTAGTATTTACATTTTAGCGTAGTTTGAGTGAGTAGGTGAGTATGAGTGAGTATCATCAAAGGACGGCATAGAATAACATCAAAGGCAAGTAAGCCCACACCATGCGAAAGATGATTAAAATGATAATAACAATCAAAGTCAGGTTCTTCCGAGCTTCGCTGACGCTCCGCGGTGGGCAAGCTCCCGCAAATTCGCGATTTTTCATTTCAAAAAACAACTTAGCATTTATCCTACCGTAGGTATAAACTAAAAAAATACTAAATAAATACTAAATTATGCTAAAATGCTAAATAAATACTAAATTCAAGGGATAGCATGATACATCTCAAAATAAACTTCCCAACGCTTATGGATATTATCAAAGAGAACGACCCAGAGCTTCATAGAGCAGTTTTCATAAGAGCAGCAAACGATGTAATTTTACGCTCAATCCCAAAACTAAATACTCAAATAAAACGCAAGTGGAATTTAGTAATGACACCAAGAGGTAAGTATAGTTGGGTAGTTGCTTCTGCTCTTGATAAAACTTCAAGCACAGCTGGCGGTAATGTTAATTTTATGGGTGCAAGTGTTAGCAAGCCTTTAATCGTAATTAGAATGGACGGCTCACCAATTAATGATATGAGATTTAACTATTCACTAGCAGCCGAAGTTAAAGCAGCGATGGGATTGAAAAAACAAGCACGAATAATTAAGAGAATGGATAAGCTCGATAAAAAAGAATTAGTAAGACCAAGAGTTAAGATTTTAAAAAGAGGAAGTGCTACGACTTTGTATAAGGCTTTCTACGCAACAATGCCAAATGGTCATGCTGGTATTTGGAGAAGAAAAGATAAGAAACAAATTATAGAACTTCGTACAATTACTTTAGCTTCCATGTTGGCACAAGTAAATTATGATGAATTACTAGATAAACATTTTCAAGAAAACATGACAAAAAGATACGACCACTATTTATTACTTGCTTTAAAACAAAAAATGAGAGGATAATATGGCTGACCTACTGACGCAAGCCGAGATGATTAAGAAATTAAACAAACGGCTGCCAAAAGAATTAATGCCTCGTTCTGGCAAAATAACATCTGCAAACTTTTCCATGAAACTTAGAGATGGCAAATTTACTCACTCCGATATGAAAGGTGCATCAAAACTTTATGACTGGGATAGTGTAGCACCTGCTTTTGGAATACAAATAGAAAGCAAAGCTAAAACCGCCGTTAAAGCAAAAGCAAGAGTTGAGGTTATAAAAGAACAACTTGGAATAAGCGAAACCACCATAGATGACGCTAAAGAACAATCTATGATGGAAGAGTTTTTGGAAACCCTAAAAGAGAGATTAGGAAGAGCTACAACATCAAAGCAAGAAATAGAAATTGAAAAGATGAGCTATGAAGCATTGACTAAACAACTAGAAGCTAGGAAGCGTCTTGAAGAACTTATTGAGGTGGAGGACGCTAATGCTACGATTGAATATATCCTAAGCAATGTAAAATCAAAATTCTATGAACTTCCAGCAAAATTAAAGACAAGATTTCCGCACATAAAAGATACAGAAATAACCGAAATACATAGCATAATAGATGATATTTTTAGGGATTTAAGTACCGATGTCTTTTAATCGCCAACAACAAGCCATAATAGATTTTTCTAGGCACATACTCCGACCGAAGCCAAAACTAACTGGTACAGAGTTCGCAAATGAAAAATTCCAACTATCACCAGAGTCCAGTAGTGAAGCTGGGCGTATGACCTTGCACCCATACCAAGAAGAGCCGATAAATTGTATGACCGACCAACATACCGAGTTTGTTACTTTCCAAAAGTCTGCAAGGGTTGGATACTCTATTTCTCTTAACATAACAACCGCATATTTCATTACACAAGACCCATGCTCTATTCTATTTGCACAACCTACCGATGATGAGGCTTATGGATATGCTACCGACTCTATTGAGCCAATGATAAGAGATAATCCTGATGTATCTACGGCAATCGGAAGTAAACCTATCAGAGGTAAAGCCAAAAAAGAAAAAACCGTTAAGAAACTATATGCAGGCGGTATTCTTGAAATAGTAGGAGCGCACTCACCTAAAAATTTTAGAAGAAGAACGGTTAGAGTAGCGGTAGGTGATGAGATAGATGGTTGGGAGATTGGTGCAGGAGATGAGGGTGACCAAATCAAGCTTATGACCAAAAGAACAAATGACTTTTATAACAGAAAAGTTATTGTTGGCTCTACACCTACAACTTTACAAAAATCTCGTATAGTAAAAGAATATGAAAAAGGCGACCAAAGAAAACGCCATCTACCTTGTCCTTTTTGTGGTGAATATCATACTTTGGAGTTTGAGAATTTAAAATACGAGAAAGATGAAAATGGCGAAGTAATAGACGAAAGTGTAGGGTTTGCTTGTCCTAAGTGCGGAGTAATATATAATCAAAGCTATCATAAAGAGATGGATATAAATGGCAAATGGATAGCTAAAAAGCCATTTAAAGGTCATGCGTCTTTCTTTATTTGGGCTGCATATTCCTATAGTGCAAAATCAACATGGGTACACATAGCTAAGGAGTATGAAGAAGCTAAAAGCGACCCTATCTTAATGCAACCGTTTGTGAATACAGTTTTAGGATTGCCTTATGAGGATAACAAAGAAACTCTAACGCCATCACATATCATGAAAAAGAAAGAAGATTATGAACATGAAGTACCAAAAAATGTAAGAGTGCTTACAATGGGCGTGGATACTCAAAATGACCGTCTTGAGTGGGAGATAGTTGGTTGGGGAGTAGGACATGAGAGTTGGAAGATAGATAGAGGTATTATCTATGGTGACCCTGCACAACAAGCAGTATGGACTGAACTTGAAAACATAATCGAGAACAATGAATATGAACACCCACACGCTAAAATGAAAGTATATGCAACTGGGATAGATAGTGGTGGTGGTCGTACAACTCATGTTTACGCTTTTACCAATCCTAGATTACACCGTAGAGTTTATGCACTTAAAGGCGCAAGCACGATAGATGCACCAGAGGTTACACGCAGAATAAATAGAGATGTAAACCATAAGCACTATGGTACGACTTTCTTTATGGTTGGCGTAAATAGAATAAAAGACCTAGTATGGACTGGACTAGAGATGGAGTCAAGAGGTAATTGGTATATTCACTTTCCTAGAAAACCAATGTATGACAAAGATTATTTCTCTCAAATAGTAGCGGAGTATAAAACCGACAAAGGCAGATGGGAGATAAGAATAAAAGGCGGAAGAAACGAAGCTTTTGATATAAGCGTTTCCAATTACGCTGCACTACGCATTGCAGGAGTAGATTTGGCAAGATTAGAGCGTGACAACAAAATATTAACCGCAAATGTTAGTAGATTAAAGAAAAAGAGTGGAACGAGAGAGCTTTCGTCTGGAATTTAAAATAATTCAAAAAAAATACTTAGAAAATTATAAAACAATATGTTATAATTACACATAAGACCTGTAACAAGGCAATAGTAACTGTTATTTAAACGCATAACAAACTGTTTCTTTTATAGGTCATCTGTTCAAGGAGAATTAGATGGCTTTTGACTTTACTTATGCTACAGCAGATGAAATTGCTACTGAACTAAGCAAATACTCCGTTGAACGCAGACTTCTACAATATAAAATCACAGAAGAAGAAATATTAACCATTGGTCAAGAGAATTGGAATGGTGATAAGAAGAATTATCAAGCCCAACTTCAATTCATAAGAGCAGGTATAGCTGAATGTGAAAAGCAAATAGCTACTAAAAAACTAGCTAGTAAATGTCCTATAAAGTCTTGTGATGTCAGTTTTTACTAATTTTTTCAGCAATGATGGTGTTTACACCTTGCCAGAGGCTTCGGCAAAAAAATCAAGTCCAGACACAGCTATTATAGGGCAATTAGATGAGCTTGCTGCACATACGATTGAACTATATCATACAAACTCATTAGCTAGCGGTGCAATAGAAACGGTTACATTAAATACCGTAGCTACTGGTTTAAAACTACAATCAAAAATCAATTATAAGTATCTTGGGTTAAGTGAAGAACAAGCCATAGAAATGCAAGCTAAGATTGAAAATGTCTTTAATATGGTCGCAAACTCTACATATCTCGATATCATGGGCTTAAATGACTTCAAGCAAATGCAAGAAATAGCACATAGAACAATGAAAATGACTGGCGGAACGCTAGTTTTATTCCCAACGGTAGAGAATGACGCTAATTTCAAGCTAAAAATTAAGCTTTTAGAAGCTCAACACCTAGTAAACCAAGACAATAAAGCCGATACAGAACTCATCGCAGGTGGCGTAGAAATAGACAAATATGGTGCAGTTTCCAAGTATCATATTCTTAAAAATCACCCAAATGGATATATAGCTAAGAAAGAATGGGCAATTATCCCACGAAAAAGTGGTTTAAAATACAATGTTTTACACCTATACGAGCAAAAAAGAGCAGGACAAAGACGAGGAATACCATATATTGCTTCTGTGCTTGATATATTTAGAAAAATAAATGATTATTCAGAAGCAGAACTTGACGCAGCCATCTTAAACGCTAGATTTGCTGGATTTGTTTGGAATGAAAATCCTCCTCTTGTTGAAGATGACGAAACTACAACGCCAGAGCCTATGACTATTAAAAAAGGCAATCTAATCCAACTACAACAAGGTTGGAAGATAAATTTTGCTGACCCTGCTCGTCCAAATGTCAATTTTGCTACATTCCTAGAGGGTCAAATCAAAATGATGTGTATAGGACTTCATATCCCATACGAATTGTTTATGAAGCATTTTGAAGCTTCATATTCTGCTTCTCGTGGAGCTATCATTGAGGGTAAAAAATATTTCTATTCTCAAAGATATGACTTAGCTACTATGTTTTGCCAACCAGTCTTTGAAAATGTTATCTTGCAATTTGTCCTAGATGGAACTTTGGACTTGGCAGGTTTCTTAACAGACCCATTGGCAAGATTAGCTTGGCTTGGAACTGAATGGGTTGGCGATGTTCAAGAGGAACTTGACCCACTCAAAGCGGTCAATGCTGCCGAAGCTAGAGTGAAAAGCGGATTTAGCACTAGAGATAGAGAAGCCAAACAAATCAATGGTACAGACTTTGGTAGAAATATTGAAACGGCTAATGATGAAACTGCTAGATTAGAAAATAGTGGTTTACCATATATAGGAACTAATAAAAAGGAGGTTGTAAGTGGCAAATAAATGCAGACTAGGACAAACTTGTTATGTTGATAAAAATGGAATAGATTTAGAAAATAAAACTGTACCAGTTATTTTGTCAGATGAGAGTTTGGTTACAAGATATAGTTTTGATGACGGTGTATATTATATCACATTATTGCATGGCGAAGAAAATGTAGATTTAAGTAGAAAAGATATTCTTTCTCTTTTTGTAAATCACGATACAAGAGAATTACCAATAGGGAGATTTGATAATGTTCGCATAGAGGATAAAAAGCTTAAAGCTCTTGCAATGTTTGATGAAGAAGATGAGGACTCCATGAAAATATTTAATAAGTTAGCCAAAGGCTTCTTGCAATCGTTTAGCGTTGGTATTGAAGTGCTTGATAGAGTTTTAGTCAAAGAGGAAAAGGGCGTAAAACATTATGATGTAACTAAGTGGAGTTTAAATGAAGCAAGCTTAGTAGGTGTACCTGCAATCCCAAATGCAAAAGTAGGCATGGAACACATCTCGGTAGCTATACCGACTGCCGAAGGCGATAAACTAGCAAATTCAGAACAAAGGAATAGTATGGAGTTTTCACAAGAAAATTTTGACAAACTATTATCTGAAACTTCTAACCTAAAAGCTGAACTTGAAACGGTTAAGCAAGAGGCTAAGGATAGCAAGATAGTAGGACAAGAGGTGCTTAACCAAGCTAAAGCCGAAGAAGCTAAACGCATACAAGATGTTTCAGCCATTATACCAATGGCATATAAAAACAACGCTGATGTTCAAGCAAAACTTTTTGATACTACTGTATCTGCAAATGACATGAAAGCATTTCTTTTTGACTTGTCTAATCAAGACATAGAAAATGAAAAAAAGAAAGTAGGCGAAGAAGCTAAAGAGGCAAACGATGAAATGTTATCAATAAACGATAGTTCTACTGTTGATAATAAAAAAGACGAAGCTCACGATGAAAATCTTATGGCTTACGCAAAACAATATAAAGGGAGTATAAAATAATGGCTGAATTATCAAATATAGATTACACAGTTGATAATCTAATAGTAGGTACTAAAAAGCTTATTACCGTTAGAGATTTACAACTTGAAGCAGGACAATCAGTAGTTAGAGGGGAAGTTCTTGCAAAAGGTACGACAGGACTTGTAGCACTAGCAGCAATAACTGATACACCTTATTGTGTAGCACTAGAAACTATTGACGCTACTTCTGCGGCAGCGGATATTGCATATACATACGATGGAGCTGTCCTAGAAAGCGAATTGACTTATGGTGCAGGTACTATTGCAGACTTTAGAGATAAATTTGTAACAGAAACAAGATTAATTGTGGTAGAGGGGTAAAATATGGCATTAGTTAAAAATAAAAAATCATTCATTAGTGCAGTTTCAACTATTGTTGGTGCTGATATGGGTATTCAAGACCTTTTGTTTCCAAAGGCAAGACCTAGAAACACA
>Ga0265294_10001710_pt1 | contig 29558 bp, 30 predicted proteins | sample MunlanPumphouse3_FD_192504 | JGI IMG/M metagenome (GOLD analysis project Ga0265294, IMG submission 192504) | Groundwater microbial communities from a municipal landfill in Southern Ontario, Canada - Pumphouse #3 | ecosystem: Environmental > Aquatic > Deep subsurface > Groundwater | place...
TTCATATTCAGATGAAGAAACCATCACAAAAGCCTTGGAATCGATAGCGCATGAAGAAACCAATGGAAAAGTAGTACAAAAACAGAAAAACTGGAAAGGCAAAGAACAGTATCTGTTGGAATTCTGTGGATTGAACTGATTTTATTATCTTCAATTTTAATAGGTGTATTACTTGTAAAAGCAGAATATTCTGCTGATTTTGAAGATAATATTAATTTGAGGATAATCCCTATTATCTCTGATTGAAGATAACAAGGACAAGCCAAATGCCGAAGGTGTTGTGGGAAACATTTCCACTTGGATTACTGCTAAATTAAGAAATGAACAATTTTTTTCGTTGGCAGAATTGAATATGGCAATTCGCGAGGAACTGGAAGAGTTCAATGCTAGAGATTTTCAAAAAAAGGAAGGCAGCAGATCGACTCTCTTCCATAACGAAGAATTGCCCTACCTAAGTGCACTCCCTACTACCTCCTATGAACTGGCAGATTGGAAACAAGCCACCGTTCAATTTAATTATCACATATCTGTGGAGGGAATGCTATATTCTGTACCTTTTGAATATATCAAACGTAAAGTTGACGTAAGGATAACAGATAAGATTATTGAGATTTTATATAATCACAATCGCGTAGCTTCCCACCGGCGGCTCACTGGAAGAAAGGGACAATACAGTACCATTATTGAACACATGCCACCTGACCATCAAAAGTATCTGGAGTGGAATGGTGAGCGTTTTAGAAAATGGGCTGAGCGAATTGGCAACAATGCATATTTGACAGTCGACGCCATGCTTACTTCCAAACGTGTGGAACAACAAACTTACAGAAGCTGTATGGGACTTCTTAAACTGGCGGATAAACATTCACCGCTGCAACTTGAAGCTGCTTGTGAAAAAGCATTAAGCTTTACAGCCAGGCCTAGTTACAAGAGTATCAAAAATATTCTTTCGACTGGCATCAAAGAGAAGCCTGAGAAACAACAAGAGCAGTCCACACCGAATAAATACGGGGTTACTCGAGGGGCCCAATACTACGGAGGTATGAATAATGATAACAAATAGTACAATAGATAAACTTATTGAAATGCGCCTAACAGCTATGTCTGATGCTTTTCGCCAACAAATGTCTGATCCGAAAATGAAAGAAATCGATTTTGAAGAACGCTTCGGCATGATGGTTGATCTTGAATATACAAAACGCAAGAACAACCGTCTAAATCGCCTAATCAAAAATGCTGAATTTGAGCAACCAGATGCAAATATTATGGATATCGATTATGTTTCAGGTCGGAAGCTCAACAAGAATTTAATTCGTAAACTTGCCACTTGCGATTATATATCTGAACACCGAAATGTTTTTATTACCGGAGCGACAGGCTGTGGTAAAACTTACATGGCAAACGCTTTTGGAATGGAAGCATGTAAACAGTATTACAAGACTCAGTATGTGCGTTTACCAGACCTCTTGTTTGATCTGGAACATTCCAGAGATGAGGGCAACTACAAAAAGGTCATGGTAAAGTATGCAAATCCAGTTTTGCTTATTATCGACGAATGGCTTCTTCTAAAACCGACACCAACTGAATCAAGGGACATTTTTGAGCTTCTTCATCAAAGGAGAAAAAAATCCTCAACAATCTTTTGTTCCCAATACAGACACGAAGGTTGGTATGAGCAACTTGGTGGTGATGATTCACCTTTGGCAGATGCCATTCTTGATCGCATCGTTCACGATGCGTACAGAATCAACATTGAAAGCGTTGATCCTTCCAAGGACTTATCCATGAGAGAAGTATATGGATTGGATAAACATTTGAGTGAATAATATAACCCGGTATCGTTTGTCCGGAATTGCGGTATCCACCGCACCGGACACCCGGTACCATTTAAGGAGAATATCCATTTAGCAAACAATCATTAGGGTCGAATTGCCTAGCGAACGAATAATCGAATCTAATAACTTTTCGCTCATACTGTTGATCAGGATTTGGAATAACTCTGTGAAACCGTCCCGGATAAATAAAACATAAATCAAAACTGTCGAGAGTGTAGAGTCTGTCCTCGATATATATTTTGGCATTACCTTTGATGAAAAATAGGATTTCAAAGGCGTCATGCATATGGAGGTTGAAAATATTGCTTTCTGGGTTTTTATTTATACTATGATGAAAAAAGTAATTTTTCCCAATGATTTCTTTTGTGAGATCCATTACATAACCTCAATTATGACAATTTTTATTTTATAGACAGGTTAAAATATATCAGTTGTTATACTTGTTGGTTTTCGAAATTTTGCTAATAAAACATTCAAATATTCAAATTTACTGACCTTTTTCAAATACTATCATAGTACAGCAAGATATGCAATGATATATCACAATAAATGCAAATATATATATGCTTTGCTGTGCTAGAATTTTAAAGATGTTATTAGAAGGACACTATAACAGAATGCTCAACTTGGAAGTGAACTATTGAACAAGTGATCCGGCTATGGGACTATTGGCCATTAGAAACAACTATAATATGCATGACACCAAAATTGTGTGTAAATCAGATTTCAATGTGATGTGTTGTGAATAGAAGCAATGCAACATTCAATGAAGAGGGTTAATGGATGAATGAATTTTTGGGCGAAGATTTTCTTATAGAAAATAGCATAGGATTTGATATTTACAAAAAATATGCGAAGAATCTCCCGATTTATGATTATCACTGTCACCTATCTATACGGGATATTGCGCGAGATAGGGTTTTTACAGATGTTGGCGAGATGATGCTTGAGCATGATCACTACAAATGGCGGATTATGAGGGCAGCTGGGATTGAAGAAAAATTTATAACCGGAGATAGTTCATACAGAGAAAAATTCATTGCTTATGCAAGTACTCTTGAAAAAGCGGTCGGTAATCCATTATTTCTTTGGACAAACATGGAGTTGAAAGAATATTTTGGTATCAACTGTCCTCTAACTTCCAGAAACGCCGAAAAAATTTATGATGAAGTGAATCGTCTTATGTCTGATGGTAGCTTTACTGCAAAGAATCTTATCAGAAAGTCAAATGTATGTCTGATAGCAACAACAGATGACCCTGCTGATTCTCTTGAGTACCACGTGCAAAATGCTGCGGATAACAACTTCAAAACAAAGGTGGTACCTACGTTTAGACCTGATTTTGTCTGTAATCCTCTGAAGGAAGGTTATTTGGAATATCTTGTTAGGCTTGGAAACAGCGAAAATACAACAATTTCTTCGTTGAAGAACTTGTTGGATATTCTAAAGCTGAGAATGGACTTTTTTGGACGAATCGGCTGTAAAATATCTGATCACGATTTGGCTGGAATACCGCGAGTAGAATGTGATTATGCTGAGGCTAGCCAGATTTTTTTGGGGATATTGGTTGGAGAGATGATTTCACAGTCACAGGCTGATAAATTCCTTTCATTCATGCTTTTATTCTTTGCTGGTGAATATAGAAAGCATGGGTGGGTGATGCAACTTCATATTTCCGCTCTTAGAAATCCGAACACAAAACTCTTTTTAAGAAATGGTCCTGACTTCGGGCTGGATTCTGTAGGTGATACGTTATCAGCGGCTGATTTGTGTAGATTTTTCAACAGAATTGAAAATACAGCAGGTTTACCAAAAACGATAGTTTACTCATTGAATCCTGCATCTTATTATGTTATTGCATCCGCTGTAGGCAGTTTCGCGGGAGAAATTCCAGGCAAGTTGCAGCTCGGGGCGGCCTGGTGGTTTTGCGACCACCGTGACGGAATCAGAGAGCAACTGAAGGTGTTTGCAGATACTGGAGTTCTGGGAATGTTCAATGGAATGCTGACGGATTCAAGGAGTTTCGTTTCATATGTAAGGCATGATTATTTCAGGAGAATACTTTGTTCGTTAATAGGTGAATGGGTCGAGAATGGAGAGTGTCCTGACGATGAGAAGATTATTGGTAATCTTGTGAAAGGAATATGCTTTTATAACGCAGAAAAATATTTTGGAATCTAATGATAAGACAGGGGAGACTATTGTGAAAAATCATAACGGAGTAGATTTAACAGGAAAAATAATTGTAGTAACAGGTGGCGGAGGAGTTATATGTTCTGGGTTTGCCAATGTTTTGGCGAATTGTGGAGCTAGTATTGCGGTGCTCGATTTGAAGTATGAGGCTGCTGCTAAGGTGGCTAATGAGATTACTGCTGATGGCGGATCAGCAATTGCTATTGAAGCAGATGTGCTAGATAAGGTGAGTCTGGAAAATGCCGAAGCAATGGTTCTGGATGCATTTGGAAAATGTGATATTCTTATTAACGGCGCCGGAGGAAATCACCCAAAAGGTATAACAAGTAAAGAACATTTTGAAAAAGGTGATATTGAGAATCCTGATGTTGTATCATTTTTTGATTTGGATTATGAAGGTATCAAATTCGTATTTGATTTGAATTTCCTTGGCACTTTTCTTCCGATTCAGGTCTTTTCAAGGAATATGATTGGTAGAACTGGATGTAATATAATCAACCTATCATCCATGGCGGCTTTTAAGCCCCTTACAAAGGTGTTGGCGTACAGTGCGTCTAAAGCTGCTATCTCAAATCTTACCGCATGGCTTGCGGTTCATTTCGCTGATGAAGGTATTAGAGTCAATGCAATAGCCCCAGGATTTTTTGCTACTGCTCAGAATCACTCGTTATTATATGATAAAGACGGCAATCTGACAGAGAGATCCGGGAAGATAATTGGGCATACACCTATGGGTAGATTTGGAACAGTAGATAATCTGACGGGTACATTGCTATGGTTGGTTGATGAAAAGTCTTCAGGATTTATTACTGGGGTTGTAATCCCTATTGATGGGGGCTTTTCTGCCTATGCGGGGGTCTGATTGAGAAATCAAAATCATATAAATAAATTTGGATTTAATTAAGGAGAAAAGATATGAATAGCAAAGAAGTTATTAGAAGAGTGATAGAACATGACAGTCCTTGTCGTATTGGGCACGATTTCTCAAAGTGTTCAAATGATATTTCGTGGGTTAGTGGGGTCAGGTTTATTGAGAATGATAATCAAAAACTGCGACTTCGTAATTGGGGTAGACATATTGAAATTCTAAAAAAAGTCCCTGACTTTAACGGAGAAGTTATGGAGGATGTTGTCGGTAATATCTACGGTAGATTTGAAGGGAAGACTAAAGGTGAGTGTATTAAAGGAATTATTAGTGACGGATGGGAAAATTTAGACCTATATTCAATTCCTGAGATTGATATTAACTATTATGAGGAAATGAAGGACAGAAAATATGCGGATAGTGACAAGTACATTCTTTCAAGTTTTCCTTTTTCCGTTTTTTCAAATTTGCGTGATGCTCGTCTTATGCACAATGCACTTATGGATACTGCCATCGATACTGAGAACATAGCTAAATTTCTGGATAAAATCTGTGAAAAAAGTCTACAGGTAATTGAAGGACTGAGCAGGACAGGCTGTAATGCAATAATAATGGCTGATGACTGGGGAACGCAGGATAGAACATTTATAAGTCCGGAGTCCTTCAGAGAAATTTTTAAGCCTGCTTATAAAGTAATTGCCGACGCTCTACATAAAGTGAACATGAAGTTCATGCTTCATTCCTGTGGTTGTATATATGAATTTATTGATGATATGATTGATGCAGGTATCGATGTATTTCAATTTGATCAGGTGGAGGTATACGGGAGTGAAGTGCTTGCTCGGGAGTTTGGTGACAGAGCAACTTTCTATTCATCTGTAGATATTCAGAAAGTGCTTCCGACAGGAAATAGAGAATATATAGAAAAAACTGCACTGGAGATGGCTGATAATTTCCGAAACATTTCTAGAGGTGGATTTATCGCAAAGGACTATCCATCATATAATGACATTAATGTCAAAGAAGAATGGGCAGACTGGGCAAGAGATGTGTTTTTGAAAAATAGTAGTATAAATTAAAGAAACAAAACGGATTCAATAAGAAGTAGATATACAAATGTTGGTTAAAAGGTTGGAGGTAAGGATATGCAGAAAAATCAGATTGCAGCACAGCTCTACACTGTAAGAGATTATTGTACTAATTGCGTAGATTTTGAGAAAACACTGGAGAAATTACAGAAAATAGGATATATGGCAATACAGTTGTCTGGGCTTGGTTTCTCGGATTATAAGTTTATCAAGAACATAGCAGATCTATACAATATGAAAATCTGCACGACTCATACGTCATATGAAAGGATGAACGACGATTATGATGCGGTCGTAAAAGAACACAGATACTATGATTGCACGAATATCGGAATAGGGTATATGCCTACACAATATAAACGCGATAAGAAAGGGTACGAACAGTTCGCTGAAGATGTTAACAGGTTGGGTGCCAAATTTAGACGTGATGGGCTTGTGCTTGCATATCACAATCATAGGTTCGAATTTGAGAAATATGACGAAATGACTGGGTTGGATATAATTTTCCATAATACGGATCCTCAGAATTTAGGATTTATTTTAGATACTTACTGGATCATAGCAGGTGGCGAAAATCCTGTGCAATGGATTGAAAAAACAAAAGGACGAATGAGTGTTGTTCACTTCAAGGATATGGTAATCAGAAATGATCAGCAGGTAATGACTGAAATTGGAAAGGGTAATCTTGACTGGAAAGCAATTATTAAATCATGCGATGAGTCTGTCGTTGAATGGGCTGCTGTTGAACAGGATATCTGCCCCGGAGATCCTTTTGATTCATTAAAAATAAGTTTTGACAATATTATGGGGATGTTGAAAAATCAATAGGGTGGAGGATCATATGAGTAATTTTATTATTTCTGCATTTGGTGATGAAATCGATATGTCGTTGGATGTCCAGATGGAGGTGCTTGCGTCTCATGATATCAGGTTTATTGAGTTAAGAGGGGTCGACGGGAAGAATGTCGCAGTTCTGACACCAGAAGAAGCGAGAGAAATAAAGAGACGTCTTGAAAACAATGGTTTTGGCGTGTCGTGTATCGGATCTCCTATCGGGAAAATTGAAATCCATGACGATTTTGACAAACACCTTGAAGTGTTAAAAAATCTATTGGAGGTAACATCGATCCTTGAAAGCAGATATATAAGAATGTTCAGTTTTTATTACCCTAAAGAAGACGGTGCTGAGTTGTATAAAGAAGAGGTGATATCCAGAATAGGGATAATGACAGAACTAGCTAAGAAATCCGGAATGATTCTTCTTCATGAGAACGAGAAGGATATCTACGGAGATATTCCGGAAAGGTGTCTGGATATACTTAAGGAAGTTGACAGTCCGAATATCAAGGCAATATTTGATCCGGCAAATTTTATACAATCCAGCGTAACCCCCTATCCGTATGCTTTTGATCTGCTGAAAGAATATATCGTATACGTACATATCAAAGATGCGCTGATGGAAACCGGTCAAGTTGTTCCTTCAGGATGTGGCGATGGAAATATACGTGCCATGCTTGCAGAACTTAAAACCGACGGCTTTGGAGGATATCTTTCTATCGAACCTCATCTGGGGATGTTTGATGGTCTAGAGAAGTTGCAGAAGGATATAGATGTAATGAGAATAAAAAAAGGTGGTAGGGATTCGTTTGCTGTTGCATCGGATGCTTTGAAAAAGATTCTTGATAATATATAAAGATGTGCAAAAGTTGATGGATTTAAATATTTTGAAAGAAAATCTTTTTTTGATTGGAGAAAATTTTTATGGATAAGGTTAGATTCGGTATAATCGGGTTGGGAAATATGGGTTCCACGCATGTAATGCATTTCGTGGCAGGAAAAATAAAGAGGGCGGAAATCTCTGCAGTGTGTGATGTAAAGGCAGACCGGCTCAAATGGGCAAAAGGTGTCCTTGGAGAAAATGTCGGATTGTTTACTAATGCAGAGCAGATGTTTGAATCAGAATCGATCGATGCTGTTTTGATAGCAGTGCCACACTATCTGCATCCTGTATATGCCATAAAGGCGATGAAAAGTGGAATTCATGCTCTTGTAGAAAAACCTGCAGGTGTGTATACAAAACAGGTCATGGAGATGAACGAAGTCGCTGATGCTAATCCTGATATTATGTTTGGAATCATGTTCAATCAGAGAACCAATCCTGTATATAGGAAAGCGAAAGAACTTGTTCAGACCGGTGAAATCGGAAATTTGAAAAGGGTGAACTGGATCATTACTGATTGGTACAGAACACAGGCCTACTATAACTCAAGTGACTGGAGAGCAACCTGGAAGGGTGAAGGTGGCGGCGTGCTTCTCAATCAGAGTCCTCATCAACTGGACCTTCTGCAATGGATCTGCGGGATGCCGCAAAAAGTCAGAGCATTTTGTAGTGAAGGTAAATTCCACGATATCGAAGTTGAGGATGATGTAACTGCATTTGCAGAATATGAGAATGGCGCAACGGCTGTTTTTGTTACTTCGACGGGTGATGCTCCAGGAAGTAACAGACTTGAGATACAAGGAGATATGGGAAAAATTATAATTGAAGATGAGAAACTTAGTTTTTGGAAACTGAGAGTATCGGAGAGAGAATTTTGCATGTCAACTAAACAGGGATTTGGTATGCCTGAGATGTGGAAATGTGAAATTCCATTGGCCGGAGGCAACCTTCAGCATGTAGGAATTATCAACAATTTTACAGACGCAATCATTGACGGGGTTGAACTTCTAGCTGATGGGAAAGAAGGGATCAATGGTGTCGAACTTGCAAATGCCATGTATCTGTCTTCTTGGCTAAATGATTTTGTCGAAATTCCCGTTGACAGTGAAATGTATTACGAGAAATTAAAGGAGAAAATCAAAAATTCAATTTCTAGAAAAATAGTAGATGAGCAGATAACTGATCTGAGTGGAACATATTAAGGGAAGGAATTATAGAATTCATGCTTAAAGTTGCAATTATTGGCTGTGGAACTATATCTCCGATTCATATTAATGCAATAAATCTTAGTGACAAAGCCGAATTATATGCTGTTGTAGATATTAACAACGAAAGAGCTTGTTCCTGTGCAGAAAAAAACGGATGTAAAGCTTATACCGACTATCATGAAATGCTAAATGACAGTGCAATTGACATAGTTCATATATGCACACCGCATTACCTTCACGGCAGAATGGCAGTGGATAGCATGGAGGCAGGTAAGCATGTGCTTATTGAAAAACCCCTTTCTATAAATCGTATTGAAGCAGAAGCTGTTATCAGCACAGAAGAAAGAACCGGGATGAAAGCAGGGGTGTGTTTTCAGAATAGGTATAACTACACTTCGAAAAAAATCAAGGAGTTTATTAATTCAGGACGTGGAGGGAAAATACTGGGGGCTAAAGCTTTTATAACGTGGGATCGTAGAGCAGATTATTATGCTCAGAGCAATTGGCGCGGCAAATGGGAAACTGAGGGCGGAGGGGTTTTGATCAATCAGGCAATACATACAATAGATCTTTTGACTTGGTTTCTCGGAAATGTAGAAAGTGTTAAATCACAAATTTCTACCAGATTACTCAATGAGGTAATAGAGGTTGAAAACTCCGCTGAAGGTTTAATTAGATTTGAATCCGGAGTAAATGCGCTTTTGTATGCCACAACTTGTTACTGCGAAGATTCACCTGTACAGTTGAATATAAAATGCGAAAAAGCAGACATTAAATTATCAGGAGATCTTACAATTAATATTCATGGAGAGGCAACGGAAATATATTCAGACAATGATGAATTATCAGTTGGCAAGTCTTATTGGGGAAACAGCCATAATGAATTGATTGAGGATTTCTACAATTCGATCATAAACAAATCCGAGTTTCATCTAAACACGCAGGAAGGGTATAGGGCACTCGAAACAGTTTTTTTATTCTACAAAAACAATGGTATTCTGTGAATATGGTAAAAGTGGAGGAAGCGGATGGCTTTTTAGGGAGAATAATTATATGAGAGAACTTGATTTAGAACAATTCTGGAAAGATGATGAGGTTGCGCATCAAAACAACTGTTTTAACCCAGAAACGCGACAGATGGCTTTAGGAATAAGAATGAGCGAGGAATGTGTATTTGCAGAGCTTGGAGAAGAAGGTAATCCATGGGGGTATATTGATTCTGAAAAAAAACTTGAGTTGAATAAAAGGTACAACGAAAAAGCAATTAAAATTGTTGGCAAATCTCTTTTACCTGAGGTTCTTGTTCGTCCAAAGGAATCGTATTTCCCGAATATCAAGAGAATTGGAGAGGTGTTTGAAGGGAGATATTTTTATCATAATGAGACTGAATGGCTTGAAGGAAATGTCAAAACTCCGCTGGAACTTGAAGCGATGCTGGATAGAGTCGAGAAACTCGACCTGAGAAGTTTTATATTACCAACAGAATGGGAGTCGGAAAAGAAAAGGATTTACGAAAAATACGGTTATAAACCAAACCAAAGTAGAAGCATTCGTGGACCGGTTACGCTGGCTACTTCAATTTACGGAACAGAAAATTTGATATACCTCATTTTTGATGAGCCGGAACTGGCTCAACGTTTTAGCACAATGATCGGAGACGTTGCAATAGGTATTGCGAATATTATGGATGAGGAAGCAGGATACACGAAAGAAAATGCACCAAGAGGGTATAGTTTTGCCGATGACAATTGTGCATTGCTGACGGATGAAATGTACGAGCTATTTGGATATCCCGTTTTGAAAAAAATATTTGAAACGTTTTGTCCTAACGAAGGTGATAACAGATATCAGCACTCGGATTCAGATATGAAACATCTACTTCCCATATTAGGGCGGCTTAACCTTACGGGGTGCAACTTTGGACCTAATGTTCTAGTCGATGCAATCCGCAGATATATGCCAAAAACCCGAATAGATGGATGCATTGCACCCTTCACGTTCATGAACAATGACATAAAAAAGATAATTGCTGAGGTTAGACGTGACTGCGAGATGGCCAGTGAATGTAAAGGCTTAAACATATTCACCGCGGGAAGCATCAATAACGGAAGTATGCTTACCAGTATGAGAACTGTTATGGAAACAATACTGGAATATAGAAAATGAGCAAAATGAGAGAAAAAAAATCACCTTTAAACACGCAAGAAGGGTATAGGGCACTCGAAACAGTTTTTTTATTCTACAAAAACAATGGTATCCTGTCACATCTTTAAGTGAGTATGGTAACAGGGGAGGAATGAAATGAAGTGGAGTAGAGAAGAGTATATTGAACTTATGACATTCGGGGAAACCGAAAGGCAGATGTTTGTTGAACTATTCGGGCCTTTGATAGGTTTGGATAAGGAATGGCGTAAACAAGGGGCTTCGGAAGATGAAATAGAAATGACTGCATTCGATTTCGATTATGTCGACTGTGTAGATTGCGGCGGCAATACCGGAATGGTAGATGGATATAAACCCCAGGTGCTCGAAGATAATGATGAATATACAATCAGCATCGATTCTCTTGGAAGGAAGTCAAAACTGTGTAAAGGATTTGCTACAATAGCTCTTCCTATGGAATTTCCGGTGAAAGATATGGATAGTTGGTTGAAGATAAAACCATGGTTCGAATTTTCCGAAAGCAGAATTGATTGGAATCAGCTGAAACATGCGAAAACAGAACAGAAAAAGGGAGCACTTGTCACAGCTTTTATGCCGGGTGGATTTGATCTGCCCAGGGAGCTTTTAGGAGAAGTGGGGATGAGTTTCTGTTATTTCGATCATCCTGAACTTATGAAAGATATTCTCGACACTGCTAAAGATACAGTATTCAAAGTGCTTGATCGGATAAGTGACAAAGTAACAATTGACAACATTATGGTGCACGAAGATATGGCCGGCAAATCAGGTCCTATGATTGGACCGGATTTGATAAATGAATTCATCAAGCCTTATTACAGAAAAATATGGGATATGCTCTCATCAAAAGGAACCAAACTTTTCAGTCAGGACAGTGACGGGAATATGAATTCTGTCATTGATGCTTTTCTGGATTGCGGAATTAATATTATGATGCCGGCAGAGCCTGCATCAGGCATGGATATAGTAGAACTACGAAAAAAACATGGAAATAAACTTGCCTTTAAAGGCGGTATAGATAAACACGTTCTCCGCCAAGATAAGGAAGCTATCAGAAGAGAACTGGAATACAAACTGCAGTCTTTGATGCAACAGGGAGGTACTGTTTTCGGGCTTGACCACCGGATAACCAACGGAACATCAATTGAAAACTACAGATATTATGTTGATACAGCTAGAGAAATTCTTGGTATTCCTCCCAGAGGGGAAAACAGGGGATGGAAGAGGATGGCTTTCTAGGGATAACGGAATTTATTAATTCAATTATTTGAAGTTGAGCAAATTACTTCATGAAATTCTGTCCTAGTGAAGCAAAGACAAAGGCTCATTATTATGTGAATTTTCTAATTGTCAATTGGTCAAGAAGAAGATACAAAAGACTCAGAAAGAATTATAGATAAGCTTATAAATGGCTATGTGATATTGCAAAAGTCAACCCTTTTAATGCTTACTTGAAGATATCGTGTAATCTACCGGAATAAAATCTCTCGAGGAATAGAAGCTAAAGCGCTGGAATTCTGATGAATTTCAAATAACCGTAATTTGTATATTATAAACAGTAATTTATCCATGACTTGTAATTATTTAAATTGATATACTATATATCAGCAGTGAGTGATCTCTTTGAGTATTGCTGATATTATATTAGAATTGTTTGCATTGTTGACTGTTTGACACTCTGCCTGCACGAACAAAACCTAAAACCAATCATTGTATAACAATTGGTTAGTTAGGCAAGATGATATGTGTTATACATGATAAAGGGCAATTATGTTTTATTTTAAATGAAAGGAAATAATTATGAAGTATTATTTGTTTGCAAAGTTTTTTCAGCATTTGACTGCTGATGCGTTAATGGAATGTTGCGAGGAGTTAGGGATCGATGGTCCCACTGCGATGATTCGTGATGGCTATTGGGTTACACGCGAAAATCAAAAAACAACTTTGCCCTCTTTTATAAAAACAGCCCAGGCACATCATTTAGAAGTAACATATGCTGATACTACAATTTCCATGTCAGATATAGAATCATGCGAAGAGGAACTACGAATAATGAAGGATTCTGGCATTACTCAATTCCGAGTTAACTATATTTCTAAAAGCGCAGCAGGATCACCGCGTGGCTTGCAGGATTATACACGTGCATTGGTAGAAAAAACGGTTCAGATGGCGCAGAAACATAATATTCAAGCAATCATTCAAATCCATGGCTACCTGTATCCGCATAATGCTACTGCCGCTTACTCAGCTGTTAAGGGATTGGATGCAAAATATATAGGAATCAAAATTGACCCCGGAAACAATATTTGTCAGGAAGGATATGAATTGTTCGATTATCAGATTCAATTGTTAGGTGAATATGTTGCAGCATTAGGGGCAAAAGATGGTTGTGTAAAAAGGATAGATGATGTCAGTAATGATCAGAAGGGATGGAGTAGAGGCTTTGCTCCTGCCTTTGAAGGAATAAGTGACTATCCCTTGATTTTTCGCAATTTAAAGAAAATCAATTTTAACGGACCCGCTATCTTGATGCCTTTTTACAATGAAAAGAATTTCGGGAAGTTATTGGAGAATCTAAAAAAAGAAATTAAATATTTTAAGGATATCGAAAGCAGAACATGAAAGGAGTTTTGGATTTTATGTTAAAGGTATGTTTGATCGGTTGCGGACGGGTTGCAAAAAGTCATGTTGCAAGCGTGAAAGAAATCCCCAAGTATATTAAAATAGTAGCAGTTGTCGACACAAATATCGCGAATGCACAGGCTTTTCAAAAAGAATATGGAGTTGATTGTGCTTACTCAAGCTTCGAAGAAGCTTTAGCAAAAACTGATTTCGACGCTGTGGATATATGCCTGCCAAACTTCCTACACAAGGAAATGGTAATAAAATGTGCTGCTGCAAAAAAACATATTTTGGTTGAAAAACCTATGGCAAATACTGTAGAAGAATGCAGCGAGATGATAGAGGCTGCTGAGAAGGCAAAAGTTATATTAATGATTGGTCAAAGTCGCCGCTTTTATAACGCAGTTATTGAGTCCAGAAATATGAAACAACAGGGTGCAATCGGTGAACTGGTCAGTATTAGCGCAAATTTATATGGTTATCTGGCAAATGCTCCAACCCCTTGGTGGAATGAAGCAAAAAAGGCAGGTGGTCTGATGATCCCAATCTGGGGAAGTCATATTATTGATTATTGTCTGTGGATGTTTGAAGAACTTCCGCAGCGAGTCTATTGTGAGTCTTATTCAATAAATCCTCAATGGGAAGGAGAAGATGAGGTTACTATACTGATAGGATTTTCAAGGAACAGATTTGCAACTATCAGAATGTCATGGAATACAAAGTTGAAAGAGACAGCATGGAATGGCGAGGGCAAAATGCTTTCCTCTGCAGATATTTTATACGAACGGTATATTCAGGGAACCAAGGGAACACTTTATCTTAACGATGAAACAGTCCTGACTCATAATGGATCTCCTGTTAAACTGGATAAACAGGAACTCAGTAATTTTGCGCTACAATATATGGAATTTGCCAATGCGATCAAAGAGAAGAGACAACCGATTGCTAATGGAAAAGAAATAATCAACGTGATTTTGATTCAGCAGGCTGCATTGAAAAGTGCTGAAACGCATCAAGTCGTAATGATTAAACCCTTAAATAAACTTAACTCTGATGTCTGAAAAATAGGAGATTGTAAACTATGTTTGAAATCGGATTATCCGGACAAATGTTTGATTCCTGCAGTGTTTGGGAACATCTGCAGGCTGCGGATGAATTGGGATATGCCAGTGTAGAATTGCGTAATGCGCATGTTACACCTGCAACACCTGTCAAGGAACAAGAAAAGATTAAAGAATATTTAACACAGCATCATCTTAAAGTAAACGGTCTTTCTTGTTTCATCGGAAATTTTGGTCTTCTTAGTGATGATCAATGTGAAACAGCATTTGACGTGGTAAAGCAGTATATTGAGTTGGCTGATTTTCTTGATGCAGATATGATTCGTGTCTGGCCGGCATGGCAGGAGTCGGGAAAAGCAGGTGCAGAAGTCTGGAGTAAAACTGCCGTATGGATGAAAAGGACAGGAGAATATGCACAGAAGCATCATCGAAGAATTGTGATGGAGATGCATCACGGTACATTATGCGATACTGTGGAGAGCAGTCTGAAGCTCCTTTCTATGATTGATTGCCCGAATGTCGGATTGACTTTTGATCCTGTCAATCTTTATCAGGTACCAACTACTTATACTGGACAGGCAATCAAGTTGCTTGGAAAGCATATTTTCAATGTACATATCAAAGATATTATTCAACTGGATACCGATTCTGATCCAGATGCCTTTCCATATAGTTTTTATGCCGAACATATCAGCAGATTTACACCTGTGAAGTATTCGCCAAAGCCCATAGAGCGGTATTTTACACACCGGCGAATCAATCAAGGTGGTGTAGATTGGCAAGGTGTTTTGAGGGGACTGCAGGATATTGGATATCAGGGGAGTTTGATCGTAGAAAGTGTATGTGAAAGCAATCCCTGGATGCCTTGTGAGTATAAGTTAGCGGAATGCAGTTATCAAGATGTGATGTCGCTACAAATTAGACCTTCGAAAATTCAAAATTGGCATGTCCATTCACCAGAGGCAGAGGGTTTCTTTGAAGTGATATCACCTAAGCAAAGCGATTGCAGGGCCATACATATTTTCCGTTTGAATTTAAATGCGGGTAATGACTATCTACTACAGACAGGTCCACTTGAAATGAACGGATTGATTACAAAAGGCAACGCAACCATTAGCGGAGAATTTTTAACAGGAACATTGAAAAAGTTCGATAGCTTTTATCTTCCGGGCAAAAGCGAAAGTGTGATTACTGCAAAAGAAAATCTGACTATCTATATTGGAGCAGCGGAGTATGATGGTTTCGGGAAGCCGTTTATACGGGAAATGGATTTTGATTTGCCACTGGGTAAGATTCATCAGATTCATGGTAGCGGTGCTGGATCACGTGAAGTCTTCTTTACACTTGATCCAGAAGCAGAAGCTTCCCGCTTGATTTGTGGCGTAACATGGAGTGAAGACGGTGCATGGACCAGCTGGCCACCTCATCAGCATGAAAATGATCTTGAAGAGGTATATTGCTATTTTGATATGCCTTTTCCTGTAACAGGCTTTCATTTTAGCTATCCGCTGGGCAGTGCTATCAACAATGCATCTTTCAGTGTTGTGCGTGACGGCAGCATGGTGATGGCACCAAAGGGTTATCATCCAACCGTTTCGACACCCGGAAGCAAAAATGTGTATTTTTGGGTGATGGCCGCACATTCGCATTCCAGCCGACGATATGATCTTGCCGTATTGGATCCGAATTTTAATTATGTACAGAATTAATTTTTGAAGACCGAACGAGTCTTGACTATCTTATAAATAAGATTTCAGCTACGTAATTTTGAAAGACATAGAAAGGATACAATAGGATGAAACAAAGTGTTGCAGCTCTATTCAGTTTATCAGACAAGAAGGCTATTATAACAGGTGCTGGTGGAGGTCTTGGGAAAGAAATTGCCGCAGGACTTTTGGAGGCTGGAGCTGATATAGTTTTAATAGACAGTTCATCACATCTGGAGGACACTGCCTCAGAACTTGCGTTGCTGGGGGGATCGGTTTTTACAGTTAGAGGTAATTTAGCGGACAGCATAGAACGGGAAAATCTGTTTAATAAGGCAGTTCACAAACTGGGAGGAACTCTTGATATTCTTGTCAATTGTGCTGGAATACAGCGCAGAAACCCAAGTGAGATTTTTTCTTTAGAAGACTGGCAAGCAGTGATCGATATCAACTTGACTGCTGTTTTTTCACTTTGTCAGTTGGCTGGCAGAATAATGCTTGACAAAGGTGAAGGGAAAATCATCAATATGGCTTCTATGCTCAGCTTTTTTGGAGGCTTAACAGTTCCTGCATATGCTGCAAGTAAGGGCGGTGTTGCTCAACTTACCAAAGCACTGTCTAATGAATGGGCATCTCGCGGGATTAATGTGAATGCAATTGCCCCAGGTTATATGGCAACGGAAATGAATACAGCGCTTATTCATGATGCTGATAGAAATGAAAAAATACTTGCACGAATTCCAGCCCATCGCTGGGGGGAACCGGAAGATTTAAAAGGGATTGCTATTTTTTTAAGTTCAGCGGCTTCCGATTATGTCAACGGTTCAGTCATCCCGGTTGACGGAGGTTATTTAGGATATTAGATGGAGTAGATATTATGAATAAAATACTGATTACACCAAAGTCATTTGTAACTGTGCAGTCTATGCTATCAGAATTAATCGACTCTGATAAATACGAGATTGTATTAAACACAACAGGAAAAACCTTCACTGAGGATACGATGATGAGTCTTTGTGAAGATATCGATGGTCTGATCGTCGGGATAGACCCTGTTACCGCCACGGTGATCGAACATGCAAAAAAACTGAAGGTTATTTCAAAGTATGGTGCAGGTCTTGACAATATTGATCTTCCTGTTGCAGCGAAACATGGCATTAAAGTAGAAAAGGCAGATGGGGCAAATTCTGTATCGGTTGCAGAACTTGCAATTTCTTTGGTGTTTGCTTTATCAAGACATCTGCCTCAAAATATCAGTCAGGTGAAAGAAGGAAAATGGGATAGAATTCAAGGTAATGAATTGTCTTGCAAGACTATTGGTATAATTGGACTGGGTTGCATCGGACAGGAAGTTGCCCGCATGGCAAAAGGCATTGGGATGTCTGTTGTTGCTCATGATCCGTATTGCCGAAATACTGATTTCTTGATGAAAAATTCTATCCAGTTACTAGAACTGGAGAAATTGCTGAAGGTAAGTGATTTTGTATCCCTCCATGTTCCTTTGACAAGGGAGACGAACGGAATGATCAAAAGCACGTATTTCAATCTAATGAAAAAAACGGCATGTCTCATTAATACTTCCCGTGGGGAACTTGTCAATGAAGAAGATTTATATTGCGCACTTACTGAAAACAGAATTGCTGGAGCAGCGCAGGATGTTTTTTCAAAAGAACCGCCTGGAGCACATAGGCTTCTCAAGCTTGAAAACTTTTTGCTTACACCTCATATAGGCTCCTTTACAGAAGAAGCGATCAGCCGAACGGTGACCCGTTCCATCCGCAATTTATTGAAGCATATCTGATTCATTAAAACAATTATAGGAGTGATACAAAATGGTACAAACAGCATTTTTCTGTGATAATAAAAAAATAATTGACCAAGTTTATGCGATGGGAAGAAAAGAACAAATTGCAGGGATTACAAACCTCTATCCAACTGTCCTGACAAAAGATAACATATCAGAACATTGTGATAATCTAAAAGAACTGGAGATTGTGTTTTCGACTTGGGGAATGTTCACCTTGTCGGATGAACAGTTGGAGAAACTTCCAAACCTAAAATTTATATTTTATGCAGCCTCTTCTGTACAGGGATTTGCTCGTTGTTATTTATCCAAAGGGATTCGAGTGATGTCTGCATGGGCAGCGAATGCTGTACCGGTAGCAGAATTTACATTGGGACAGATTTTGCTTGCAAATAAAGGTTACTTTTCCAATTTACAGGTTAGTAATTCCTTTGCTGCGAGCTCTAAATGGGATAGAGCTGGGTTCAAAGGAAATTTCCATCAAACAATTGCGATCCTTGGTGCTGGGATGGTTGGCAAAAAATTAGTGGAATTGCTTAAGCCTTTTAAACTGGATGTTTTAGTCTATGATCCATACTTGTCAGATTCAGATGCACAAAGACTTGGAGTTAAGAAAGTATCATTGCAAGAGGCATTTGCCCAAGCCGATGTGATCAGCAACCATATGCCTGATTTAGACGCAACAGCGCAGATTCTTGATAGAATACTTTTTGAAAGTATGAAGAATTATGCGGTGTTTATTAATACGGGGCGTGGCAGAAGCGTTGTTGAAGAAGATTTAATTGCTGAACTCAAAAAAAGACCATCACTATCTGCCTTGCTGGATGTTACTTGGCCGGAACCACCTTTAGAAGGGTCCGAACTGTATATTCTTCCAAATGTATTTTTAAGTAATCACATAGCTGGTTCTTTAGGTAATGAAGTAGTAAGAATGGCGGATTATTGTATAGAGTCCTTTTTATTATGGGAAAACCAGCAACCTCAAAAATATGAAATAACATTAAATATATTGGAAACAATGGCATAATATCCATTTTGTTCCATCCGGTTGGGAGGTATATAAAACATAGCAGTATTAATTTTGGAAGCAAGTACATCTTCTGCAAAAGCGATGTTGTATGATACCGATAAAGGCGTTTTGAAAGTGGAATCAATAACGTATAGCAAGCGCATTTGTAAAAATGGCATACAAGATCCCGAGAGTATTTACCAGACAGTTTTATCAATAGGAAAACGGGTTTCTGCTGGTGCTGATATTACTGCCGTTGCTATCAGTGCGACTTGGCATAACTTACTGATTACTGATCAAAACCTTAGGCCAAAAACAAAAGCATTTACCTGGAACTTTATGGATGCGATGAAGACCGCAGAGAAACTGCGTCAATCGGAGGATTTATGCAGTAGAATATATCATAATACTGGCTGTATGCCTCATGGGACTTATCCACCATATCGATATATATACTTAAAAGAAAATGGATACAGGCCTGAACCAAACGATGTCATACTTAATCAAGGCGCATACATGTTCGCAAGACTGACAGGTGTTATAAGAGACAGCAAATCAATGGCTTCGGGAAATGGATGGCTGAATATCAATCAGCTTGACTGGGATCGAGAAATTTTGTCGTTTGTTGATCTTACACCCGCAAATTTTCCGGATTTAGGGGAATATGACGATTATTGTTCATTGTTAGGTGATGCTGCGGATATGCTTGGTATTTCAGCCAAAATACCGGTAGTTCTAGCACATCCGGACGGCGCTCTTAATCAATTGAGTGCTGGTGGAATTGCAGAAAATGTTATGACACTCTCGGTCGGAACAAGTGCCGCAATTCGTTTGGCAGTAAAATCGCCGTATTTGCCTGATAGACCTTCAACATGGTGTTATTACATGCCGGGTAGCTGGCTTGCGGGAGCTGCAATCGCAGGGGCCGCAAATTGTGTAGACTGGTTTGTTGATGAAGTTATGGATAATTGCTATGATTATAAGACATTGGATCGGTTAGCCGCTAACGAAATGGGGGAGTTACCTGTTTTTATGCCGTTTTTATTCGGAGAACGTTGTCCCGGTTGGAATGATATGCGGTTAGGCGGCTTTCAAATGATCAAAGGGACCCACAATGCTCCTGCTCTTTACAAAGCCATTTTGATGGGCGTTTGTTTCAATCTTCTCCAATGTTATGAAGTTTTGACATCAGGAATCGGCATACCAAATCGAATCTGCGTTTCAGGTGGAATTATGCAATCACCGGTTTGGCTTCAGATGCTTTCTGATATTTTCAACAGTCCATTACACATCGCATCTACACAGCACGCATCTTTGTTAGGCGGTGCGTACCTGGCGCTTTTTGCATCAGGAGAAATCCATTCCATTCAGCAAATTTTCGGAAGTCTTGTTGATAACGTTTTAGAACCTCAAGTAAATATGATTGAATATTACTATCAGCAATATCAGGTTTATTTAGAAGCTTATCAGAAAACATTTTGAACAGTTTCTATATATTGATCAATTATCTCTTTTAAATATGTCTACTATTGAACATCGGAGAATGCGATGATAAACTTAACTGAAAGTGGTAATTGTTTCTAATAATATGATGTATTAGTCATTCAAACTTATTTGTGATTCCGATTTTGCTGAAGGGAGCTTAATTTATGGAAAGACGTGTTCAACTTGAATTGCAGGATAAAATAAACATTGAACTTTTCGGCGTTTTTTCCTGTTCGGGAAATTGGATCGGACGAGAGCATGTTCATCCTTTTGGGGAACTGATATACACATCTACTAAGGATTTAGCGATAATAGGTAATCCGGAACACCTTCAAGGCTATATAGTTCCACCTATGGTAACTCATGCCTTTATGAATTCCAGCAATAGCGAAATTACTTTTCTTTATATTGGCTTCAATTTTGAACTATGTAATGATGAAATGGATAATGAAAAATATAGGAACATCCAAAGAATAATTCAATATCCAGTGATTGAAGGTCAACTCAAGAAACTGCTTGAACAATTGCAGAATGCTGATATCGACAGACTCGATTCAGCAAGAGGAACGGTGATGCAATTGTTGTCAACTGTTTTTTCTTTCTGTGAATTTTCTGTGGAAGCCAGTATGTCATCTAATATCATATCACGCAAAATCATTCGTTTTCTAAATATGAATCTTCATATGAATGTAACAGTGCATCAACTTGCAGAGATGTTGTATCTTTCGCCCAAATATGTTGGAGAGGTTTTTAAAAACGAAACAGGAGAGAGCATCAAGAGATATCATGCTCGCTTAAGAATGCAACAGGCACTATTGATGATAGCGACCGGGAAATGTACTATTACTGAAATTTCAAAGTTTTTCGGATATGAGAATCCACAGTATTTTTCAAAAATTTTTAAAAGCCTGTATGATGTTTATCCCTCTAAATGGAGAAACCGGTGATATGTTTTATGTATACAATTGCTAAGTATATTTCTAATAGAGGAATACCATATTTCCCTTTGACGGTGGATTTTCTGCATATTCAAGAATTTAGAGTTTCAAAAAGTTATAAACAACAGAATGTTTTCAAATAGTGAATTGAGTATACGTGAAACATAGTTTATATAGGAAGGATTATTATGAAAAAAGAACAAATTATTATAAAAATAAAAGAATCTGGCTTGGTAGCTGTCGTTAGAGCTGATTGTTCAGAGCGTGTAATTGAAATTACAGAAGCCTGTATTTGTGGTGGCATTGCTGCGATTGAACTGACGTTTACAACACCCTTTGCGCATCATATGATCGAGCAGCTTGCAAAGCGTTATACGAATGATGAAATCATTATCGGTGCAGGAACTGTGCTTGATAGTGAAACTGCAAGGATTGCAATTCTTTCTGGTGCTGAATATGTTGTCAGTCCGTATTTTAATCCAGATATTATAACTCTATGTAATCGTTATCGTGTGCTTTCAATGCCAGGCATTATGACAATCACGGAGGCTGTTTCAGCTTTAGAGTGCGGTGCCGATATTCTCAAACTGTTTCCTGGCGATTATTTTGGTTGTGGCTTCATTAAAACGATTAAAGGACCTTTACCACAAGTAGAGATCATGCCAACTGGCGGAGTTGACGCGGATAATGTTGGTGAATGGATTCGTGCAGGTGCAGTTGCAGTTGGCGCTGGAAGCTCATTGACTCACGGCAGTTACGATGAGATTGTGCAAACCGCTCGAAAATTCATTAAAAACATTAAGATGTCAACCCAAAATGAAAATGTCCCGAAAAAATGAAAACATAAGCACCAAAAACAAAGCTATTACTTGACATTTTCAGGTACCATTGAAAATGGGGTATTCAGCATTGGCCGCTTGTTCAAAAGAGACATCAGAATAATGCTTTTGAGCTTTAGCGAAATTATTGAACTCAGAACTCTTCCAGGGATGAGACATTGCGGGGATATATATCTTACGTTTGACCTGTGGTATCAAGACAAAGGAAAAGTTTTCCGAATAGGATTCATGAGAAGGCACTTCAGACAGTGAATAGACCGTGTCATCAGTACTGGCGAACAGTTCGCCGTTGAAGGCTTTTATTACCAGGACCTTAGTTCCTTTTCTGAAATATACGGGAGCATCATGTGAATCAACAAGTTTAAAGAACTTGTTTTCAAAGCGGATGCAATGTCCACTGTCAACGACTCTGTCAGATAAAACAGCAAGAATAAGATTTAATTTCTCTTCAGAAGGTTGAGTCTCGAAGACAGAACTGCTAATATTTGAGATAGAGCTGAAGGTCGAATTGAATTCTTTGATGTAGTGGTTAATGAATATATTGGCCTGCTCTATGGTCGTAACGCCTGCCAGTCGCATCTCGATCGGCAGGCGTGACTGTAGGGTTCCGAAAAGGCGTTCTACACGTCCTTTTGCCTGAGGGACACTGGTTGTTTCAATCTGTATGCCCAGTTGTTTACAGGAATACCCGAACTGTGTAAAGGTATCTTCCTCGATGTTAGCATAACGCTTGCTTTTGTATTCAAATACAGTTCTGCGATCCGCCAGGAATTTGAAAGGTAATCCATAGCCGGTGTAAATCTGGAATGCTACGTTGTAGTAGGCTTTGAGAGTCTCCTGTAAGTCAAAATAGGCTCCTAATATTCCACCGGATGAATCATCTACAGCAATGTGTAAATAAGACTTAAAATTCGCGAACCATGGGTGTACGGAAGCGTCGAGTTGTAACACCTCTCCAAAGTGAGCACAGCGGGGTCTCCTGGGATGAGCCTGTTCGATTCCGACAATAGCACTGGAAATGACTTTGGCTTCCTTTTTTGAAGTAGCAGCTTTTTGTTTTGCTTCAAGCTTTTTGCGGATCCTTACCTTTGTTCCTTTCTTTGCCTTGGGAGAAAGTGTGTAATTATCAAGCATAAGAGTGCGGATGGTTTCTGAACTGACATGGATGTTCTCGTGTTGCCGGAGAAGCTGAGCGTAATGCGTGAAGTTGGCTCCGGTGTACTTTGTGTTGTAAAGATCGATGATTAGTTTGCGTTGCTCATCCGGGGTCTTTGTTGCCGGTTTGCGCCCGTGATTGCCGTGTAGAAAGAATTCTTTACCATGCTCCATATATCCTTGTATCATCCTGTTGATGTGTCTTTTGGAGCATCCTATGCTTATCGCTGCTCTTGTCTTGTTTCCTCCTGTTTCGACCAACTTCTTGATGGTCTTGTATTTATCCAGTTCTTTCATGTTAAGCTCCACCTTTCTCAGATTATCATCCCCTCTCTTAAATTAGTTCAAGGATGATTATATTATTGTTTATGTCCGGGACATAATCATTTTGGAATAAGTGGGACATTATCACTTTGGAATCAGATACCGTTTACAGATGGTAAATTCCCAAAGTAAAGTCCACAGTGACTGAAACGGAAGAATTTAGTATGGAAAACGGGATAGGATCGGGCATGAAATTACTCTGAAAAGTTGAAAAAGATAAACTAAAATCGCATAGTTATGGGCTTTTCGAAATAGAAGAAACAAGAAAAAGGACAAAGCAAATAAGCCTCAAAACAGTGTTTTCAGGTTAGATTCCATTTGCTGTGAAATTAGTTTGAGAAATTATCCTGCTGAAAAATCAATGAAAACAGAGTATAATTACTTTGTTATCAGTTTTGGAGATTGAATAACCTCTTCGGGTGGAATATGGTCAATTCCTAAAAGCGAGGTCATTTTTTCTCCAAAAGTGAATCTGAATATCTCGTAGGGAGACTTTCCGTTCAAGCTTTTACGTTTCACATTGTTGACATGAGAGAAGATCAGATCAACAGTATCTTGAGTAAAAGAATCGAAGGATACTCCCTTCGGGACAATATCCCGAAACAGTGTATGGTTTTTCTCTACTCTTGGCTTCTGAAATGAACTGTAGGGTTCACAGAAGAACAATGAATTTTCGATTTCTCCGTTCACATCAGCAATGAAAGCGGACACATCCGCGAACTCTCCACCGTTGTCGGTCAAAAGCAAAGGTATGACATCCCCGAAATGAATCCCGTTGTCAAAGAGCTTTTCCTTCAACGACCGTATACTCCGGGCAGCTTCGGCAGAAGTTTTATTATCCAGCAGCAACCCGAACATAAAATTGCAGAGTGTAAAATCGAATGTCATGATCACTTTGCCACCCGGGGATCCGATTACGGTATCCATTTCTGTCCATGTGGTTATTCCATTTTCCTCGATATAAGAAAGAAAATCCTGGTATGTCCTTCCGTTCTTAGCCGCCTTTGGGATCTTATCTTCTCTGCGTTGTTTGCGCGGCTTGAATTTGACCACTCTCGGAAAATCTATTTTACTTACAGACAAATACCCTCTGTGTAAATGTCTGTATACTGTAGCCTTAGAAACACCGAGATCATGTGTGTTCATGATGTGATACAGATGCTGACCCTTCTTGATACCTTCAGCAATAATGGCATCCACCTTGTAAAATTCATCTTTGTTCAGAGGGATACCTTCTCTGGATTCCTTAAGGAGTGCCTCGTACTCTTGTTGTGCATTTTTGGCATAGTACACACATTTTTGAAATGAACACTGTGTGCGTCGCCTTTTGCATCCATTGCAAACAAAGGGAGCCCTCAGCAGTTGCGGACATGGAGTTACAGCAACCGGTTTACCGGTATGATCTTTCTTTATTGGAAGATCGTTAGTATTAACGGCGATATGCTTTTTAACTTCTTTGGAAATTGTGGTCTGATCTTTGCCGAGCCTTTTAGCGATAGTCTTAAAGGTCATCCCTTGGTCTAAGCATCTTTGAATTTCAATTCGGTCATCCAGAGTCATGTGTTTGTTTTTCACAATGTAGTTTGAATTCGACATTTTTGCCCCTCCTTTTGGCAGGATGATTTCTCAGATTCAATTCTACACTATTTTATTTTTATACTAAATTCTATCTGCCTTTCCACTGTGGACTTTACTTTGGGAATTTACCACCGTTTACAGATTTTCGGAATCATTTGACAAACGCTATTTCAGGTGATACAATTCCATTGCTAATCTGTCTGAACCAGCAGGTTCTTTTTTTATTGTATTAATGTTGACGCTAAACTAAACGCGGAGGGAATAGATATGGCAAAGGCCGGAATCAGAGAGAAAATTATATTGGCTTGTGAAGTATGCAAGCAGAGAAACTACAATACCATGAAGAACAAGAAGAATGACCCCGACAGGCTTGAGATGCAGAAATACTGCAGATTCTGCCGTAAGCACACAAGTCACAAGGAAACCAAGTGATTTGAAATCCGGAATAGGAGCATGACTATGCCTGATAAAGAGAAGAAAGCCGGTAATTTCGGCAAAAAGATCATTAAGTTTTTCATTGACATCAAAGCAGAGCTCAAGAAGGTCATCTGGCCGGATCGGAAGAAGCTTGTACAGAGTACTGCGACGGTTCTCGCTATATGTGCGATAATGGCAGCGCTTGTCTTTGTGATCGACAAAGTTCTTTCAGGATCTCTTGAGGCTGTCGGATTTTTCCCGGATACAAGCAGCAAAGCTGTCAGTTTACCTGTTTCAGTACCGGCGATTTCTGTTGAATTGAGTTCTGAGTCTTCTTCGGCTGAGGAATCATCACAGGATACTTCATCTGAACAGGAAACCAGTGAAACTGATACATCCGAAGCTGAGTCATCTGAAGGCTGACAGATAAATTAAGGAGTCATACATGACTGAAGAATATGTTAGTGAAGCGCTTTGGTATGTAGTTCATACATACTCAGGCTATGAGAATAAAGTAAAGGCAACACTTGAGCGTAAAGTCGAGAACAGGGGCCTTCATGATTTTATTTTGGAAATAGCAGTACCAACGGAAGAAGCGACTGAGATAAAGGACGGAAAGACCAAAGTAACAACTAAGAAGGTTTTTCCCGGATATGTACTTATCAAGATGATACTCACAGACGAGATCTGGTATATCGTCAGAAACACGAGCGGGGTAACGGGCTTTGTAGGACCGAACTCCAAACCGGTACCACTTACAGAAGAAGAGCTTGCTTTCATGGGGCTCGAGTCTACATGGGAACCGGAAGTGGACTATGATGTTGGCGATTCTGTTAAAGTCATCAGCGGACCGCTTGAGAGCTTTATAGGAACAGTTGAAGAGATCAATCTTGAGAAGAAGAAAGTCAAAGTCGTTGTATCCATGTTCGGAAGAGAGACTCCGGTAGAGTTGGATCTGAACCAGATAATGAGACTTTGATAAATTAGTTGAAATGGTTTTGAACCGGAAAGAAGTTTTTCGCTCCGGATCAGATATTAGTAAATAAGCCAGAAATTGGGAGGTGGAACGTTATGGCAAAGAAAGTTACAGGGTATGTGAAATTGCAGATACCCGCAGGAAAAGCCACTCCGGCACCACCGGTAGGACCAGCCCTTGGACAACACGGAGTCAATATCGCTCAGTTTGTCAAGGAATTCAATGAAAGAACAGCTAAGGATGTGGGATTGATAATCCCCGTCGTCATAACCATTTATGCCGACAGATCCTATACTTTCATCACGAAAACTCCTCCGGTACCGGTATTGCTCAAGAAAGCATGCAAGATCGAAAGCGGATCAGGTAAACCTAACACTAATAAGGTTGCCAAGATCACGAAATCAGAGTGTCTGAAGATCGCAGAAATAAAGATCCAGGACACTAATGCATCAAGTCTTGAGTCCTGCGCAAGGATGGTCGAAGGTACAGCGCGCAGCATGGGCATAGTCGTCATTGACGGCTGATCTTAAAGGAAGGAGTTAATCAGATGAAGAGAGGTAAAAGATATAACGAACTGACCAAGCTCGTTACCAAGGGCACGGTCTATGAGACTGCAGAAGCAATCGAACTCGTCCAGAAGACAGCCACAGCAAAGTTTGACGAATCCATAGAGCTTCACGTTAAGCTCGGAGTTGACTCGAGACATGCTGACCAGCAGGTCAGAGGAGCTGTCGTTCTTCCTCACGGAACGGGCAGGACCATAAAGGTATTGGTTTTTGCTAAAGGACAGAAAGCCGATGAAGCTACTGCTGCAGGTGCGGATTTCGTAGGAGCCGATGATCTCGTTGCTAAGATAACCGGTGAGAACTGGTTTGATTTCGATGTGGTCGTTGCTACTCCGGATATGATGGGAGTCGTCGGACGTCTTGGTAAGGTGCTGGGGCCTAAAGGCCTTATGCCTAATCCTAAAGCGGGAACTGTTACGATGGATGTTTCGAAGGCGATAGCTGATATAAAAGCCGGTAAGATCGAATATCGTCTTGATAAGACTAATATCATTCACTGTCCGATAGGAAAAGCATCTTTCGGAACAGAGAAGATCACGGAGAATTTCCGTACGATAATGGAAGCGATAATCAAGGCAAAGCCTTCTGCAGCGAAAGGTCAGTATCTTAAGAGTGTGACCATTACATCGACGATGGGGCCGGGGATCAGGATCAATACCGCGAAAGTGCTATAATATTTGACATACTGCCCGTTAGCCGATATAATTAGCGGGCATGTCTCCAAAGACAGCAGGAACCCAGCGAGGGTGTAAACAGTAGGATGTCCTGCCGAGGTGATGAACAATAATGATCGTATTGTCGTTATCCCTCATGTCTTTGACACGGGGGATAATTTTATGAAGAAGGAGGACACCAATAATGCCAAGCATCAGAATACTCGACAACAAGAAGAAGATCGTTGAAGGATTGGTCGAGGAGTTTAAGAGTGCTCAGACGATACTTGTTGCGGATTACCGCGGACTTACTGTTGAGCAGGATACAGCAATGCGTACTGAACTTCGTAAGGAAGAGGTAGTTTACAAAGTCGTTAAGAACACTCTTGCGTCAATTGCAGCGAAAGAGGCCGGGATGGAATACCTTGACTCGCTTTTTGAGGGACCGACAGCTATTGCTTACAGCACCAGTGATGTTGTAGCACCGGCGAAAGTACTTCAGAAATTTGCTGACAAGATAGAAGCTTTTTCTATCAAGGGCGGAGCTATGGAGAACAGCGCTATATCCGTTCAGGATATCAAAGCTCTGGCCTCGATACCACCGAAGGAAGTATTGTATGGACGTGTAGTTTGCGGTATTGCGGCACCGATAACCGGATTTGCCATGATACTCAAAGCGATCGCGGACAAAGGAACAGAATCAGGAACCGCAAATGTTGCGGAATTAGCAGTTTAATTTTTAAATCTATTATGGAGGAATATTATCATGGCAAACGAGAAAGTTGCAAAGTTTATTGAAGAAATCAAATCTCTTACAGTTATGGAACTCTCAGAGCTTGTTAAAGCTCTTGAGACAGAATTCGGTGTGTCCGCTTCAGCTATGGCTGTTGCAGCCCCTGCAGCAGGCGGTGCTGCTGAAGCAGTTGAAGAACAGACAGAATTCACGGTCATGCTGAATGAAGCAGGTCCTACTAAGATCAATGTTATCAAGGCTGTTCGGGAGATCACGGCTCTCGGTCTTAAGGAAGCTAAGGAGCTTGTTGATGCAGCCCCGAAAGCTATCAAAGAGAACGTCAGCAAAGAAGAAGCAGAGGCTACTGCAGCTAAGCTGAAGGAAGCAGGAGCAGTTGTTGAGGTGAAATGATCCTTGCACCTGAAAATGCTTGAATACCGGTCATTTGCATTATTGTAGATGGCCGGTTTTTTTTGCTATAATAAGTGCAACAACTCCTTGCATTTAACCTAACCCGAAAGAGGTGTGACATGGATGATGTTTATTCACAGAAGAAGTCACTTGTTGTGAGGATATTTCTGACTTTTATCGGATTAATTGCT
>Ga0265294_10001711_pt1 | contig 29555 bp, 19 predicted proteins | sample MunlanPumphouse3_FD_192504 | JGI IMG/M metagenome (GOLD analysis project Ga0265294, IMG submission 192504) | Groundwater microbial communities from a municipal landfill in Southern Ontario, Canada - Pumphouse #3 | ecosystem: Environmental > Aquatic > Deep subsurface > Groundwater | place...
CAAAACTAAAGAAGCGGTAATTCATATCCACGGCCGTACGATAGGAATAAAGCATCTTTTCACGCCCCATGAAGGCCGAGACAAGCATGAGGAGGGTGGAACCCGGAAGATGGAAATTCGTGATCATCGAGTCCACCGCACGAAAATCAAAGCCGGGATAAATAAATAGCTCGGTCTCCCCCATACAAGGATAAAGGAGCTCAAGGCTATCCTTCTCCCCTGTCCCCTCGTAAAGCCTGTGCGCCACGCTTTCCAACACACGGCAACTCGTCGTCCCCACCGCGATCACGCGTCCGCCTTCGGCCTTGGTTTCAAGGATCGTTGAAACGGCCTCTTCGTTTAACGAAAAAGACTCACGATGCATGGCGTGATCCGTAATCACTTTTTCTTTCACGGGACGAAAAGTCCCCACGCCGACGTGGAGCGTCAGTCTTGCGATCTTGACCCCCATGGCCTCAATGTCGGACAAAAGCTCATCTGTGAAATGAAGCCCGGCGGTTGGCGCCGCCGCGGAACCTTTGTGATGGGCATACACGGTCTGGTAGCGTTCGGGATCGTCCAAGGTCTCGTGGATATAAGGCGGCAAGGGCACCTCTCCGAGCGTTTCTAAAAGCGTGTCAAAGTCATTATCGTAAATGAAACGTACGATTCTTGAACCATCTTCCGTGATGTCGATCACATCGGCTTCTAATATATCCTTTGAAAAGATGATGCGTTCGCCGATCTTCGCGTTTCTTCCGGGCTTCACCAGCACGCGCCAGGTGTCCTGTTCGGTGGGGGCCAAAAGTAAAAACTCAACGGCGCCTCCCGTCTGATCGCGGTGCCCCAAAAGTCTTGCAGGCAGGACGCGCGTGTCGTTTACGACTAAACAATCGCCGGGTTTTAACAATGCGGGAAGTTCAAAGAATTCGCGATGCTCTAATTCATTATTGCGCATCACCAACAAGCGCGAATGATCGCGCTGTTCGGCCGGGTGATGGGCGATCAGTTCGTCGGGCAAATAGTAATGGTAGGACGCGGTCTTTTGGTCCATCGGAAAGGCTTGAGCCATCCGCCCAATGGTTTTTTGAAGGCTCCGATCGGAGCGATGCATGCGTAGATTGCCGCGATCTTTTTTCTTGACGCGCACGCCTAGGTCGTCGAGTGGCAGAAGGCCAAAGTTCGCGTTCATCGGTTGGAAGTCAGAGGGCTCCGACGCTGTCACCCAGTCGATCAAAGCCCCTATCATCGTCTTTTTATCGGGAATGAGCTTTTGCCGGGTCTCCTCATCATGCCCCAAGGCGCGGGAGGCGGCCTGAAATGCCGCCACAAGTCCCGAGGCGATGGCCTCCACATAACCTTCTAAACCCGACAGCTGCCCCGCAAAATAGAGGCCTTCTTGGATCTTGCTTTCTAATCCTTCTTTTAATACGGAAGGTCCCTTCAAAAAAGAGTTGCGGTGCATGACGCCGTAGCGAAAGTAAGAAGCATGTGAAAGCGCGGGGATGAGTCCGAAGACACGCCGCTGTTCGGGGAAGGTCAGACGCGTCTGGCATCCGACCAAGGACCACATGGCGCCCTCTTGGTCTTCTCGACGAAGCTGAAGGCAGGCGTAGGGTCTTTTACCCGTTTTAGGATCCATGAGGCCGACGGGGCGCAGGGGGCCAAAGCGCATCGTGTCCTCACCGCGGCTCGCCAGTGTTTCAATCGGCTGGCAGTCTTTGAAATAGACATCGTCAAAATCGTGGACCTCTGCCTTATGGGCGTTCACGAGCGCCTCCCGAAACGCCTTGTATTCTCCCTCGTTCATGGGGCAGTTCAAATAATCCGCGCCCCCCTTGCCGTAGCGTGAGGCCAAGAAGGTATGGTCGTGATCGATGGTGTCAGGGTCAACAATGGGGGCGACGGCGTCATAAAAATGAAGGCCCCCCTCCCCTGTCACGCGTTCAATGGATTCGTAGAGCTTTCCGGAGGTTAAAGGCCCTGTGGCGACGATGACAAGCTTATGCTCCGCTAAGAGTACCTCTAATGACTCAACTTCTTCTTCGACGAGCGTAATTAAAGGATTCGATCGAATTTCTTCGGTGACCCGCGAAGAAAATAATTCGCGGTCCACGGACAGGGAGCCACCCGCGGGGACAGCCGTCATGTCCGCGATCTTCAAAAGCTGCGACTGCAATTGACGAAGTTCCCTTTTTAATAAACCCTGCGCGGTATCCGGCCGGTTAGATTTTAACGAATTACTGCAGACAAGCTCCGCAAAATGGGGAGACCCGTGGGCTTCGCTCATCTTGTTGGGCTTCATGTCAATCAAGGTCACAGGGACATCCAGCCGCGCGAGCGTCAGCGCGGCTTCAGCGCCCGCAAGTCCCGCCCCCAGGACGACGACACGCGCCGGGGAGTTGTCATTTTTTTCAAGGTATTCGTCCATTTAAGCTTTTTTCTTTGTCGTTGTCTTTTTGTTCGTCGGGCATTCCTTGTTGGAGCAACGCTCATAGCTTCGTCCGCGGAAACGCTTTAACACCATGTAACTGTTACAGGTCTCACAGTTTTTGCCGTCGATGGGCAGGTCAAAGCTTGTGAAATCGCATTCAGGATCGTTTGTCTTGTCGCAAAAATATAAAAGACTGCCTCTGCGGATTTTGCGCGAGCGCACCGGCGAACCGCATTTGGGGCAGTGCGCCTTCGTCTCTTCAGAGATCGCCTCCGTGTATTTGCAGTCAGGATAACGGTTGCAGGCAATGAATTTGCCGTAGCGCCCTTCACGGATGACCAGGTCGCCCACCTCACAAGCAGGGCATTTCTTGCCTGTGGGGATGTCTTCGATGACAATTTTCTCCGCCTGTTTCATGGCCTTTTCCACATCTTGGTGGAAGGGCGTGTAAAAGGTTGAAAGGACTTCCACCCAATTGCGTGTGCCGTTTTCAACCTCATCGAGTTCGTTTTCCATCTCAGCGGTGAAATCCGTGTCCACGATATTGCGAAAATGTGCTTCCAACATGGTGGTGACGGTCACACCGAGCTCCGTGGGCTTCAATTGGCGCCCTTCACGTTCCACATACAGCCGGTCAAACAAGGTCGAGATGGTCGGCGCGTAAGTCGAGGGCCGTCCGATTCCCAACTCTTCCATTTCGCGGATCAAGGACGCTTCCGTATAACGCGGAGGCGGCTGGGTAAACTTTTGCTCAGGCTCGAGGCGATGCAGGTGGAGTTTGTCGCCGGGTTCTAATTCAGGAATGTCGGCAAAATCGGGTTCGTCGTCTCCTGTGTCCCCATCCTTTTTGGGTTTTTCTTCTTCTAAATCCTCCGTGTAGCCGTAGAGGGTCAGCCAGCCCGGGAATATTAAGTTCTCACCGCGCGCCCTGAACAGATGCTCCCCGGCCAAGATGTCAACGGACACCTTGTCGTAGACCGCAGGTTCCATTTGAGAGGCGATGAAGCGCTTCCAAATCATCTCATAGACGCGGTACTGGTCGTTTGTCAAAAACTCTTTCACCTTGTGGGGCGGCAGATCGAAATGTGAGGGACGGATCGCCTCATGGGCATCCTGTGCCTTGCTCTTGTTGCGGTAGAAGGGCGATTTAGCCGGGAGGTACTCCTTGCCGTACTGGGTCTCAATCAAGGTCCTGGCTTCGTTCACGGCCTCCTGTGACACGCGGACGGAGTCCGTACGGATATAGGTGACAAGAGAGGTCTGGCCCTGGTCGCCTAAGATCACGCCTTCATAGAGATTCTGCGCGGCGCGCATGGTCCTTTTTGATTGAAAGCCCATGGCGCGCGAGGCACTTTGCTGCAAGGTACTCGTGGTAAAGGGGGCGTAGGGCCTTCTTTTGCGCGTCCCCTTTTTCACCTCATCGACGATGAACGCTTGGCCCTTGAGCTCACCTAACAGTTGATCGAGCTCTTCTTTCGAGTGGATGGCAACACGCGAGACGCGCCCATTCTTTTTCTTGCCGTGGAACAGCGAGCCAAAGGGCACTTCGCCTTTTGTCTTCGACAACAGCGCAATCAGCCGCCAGTATTCTTCCGGGATAAAGGCGTCGATTTCACGCTCCCGCATGACAATGAGGCGCGTGGCAACGGACTGTACGCGACCGGCTGACAGCCCTTTTCTGATCTTTTGCCATAAAAAGGGACTCAACTCATAACCGACCAGGCGGTCCAGGATACGGCGCGATTGCTGGGCGTTCACAAGATTGCTGTCGATCGCTCTGGGTTCTTCCACCGCCCGCGTCACAGCCCTTTGTGTAATCTCATTAAAGACGATGCGGCTCGCACTTTTCTCATCCACTTTCAAAAGATGTGCCAGATGCCAGGCGATCGCTTCTCCCTCGCGGTCAGGGTCCGTTGCGAGCAGGACGCGGTCCGCTTTTTCGGCCGCGCTCTTCAGTTCGCGCACCACCTTTTCTTTACCGGGCAGTGTCAAATACATCGGCTTGAAATCTTTTTTGACATCGACGCCGAGCGTCGACGCCGGAAGATCGCGGATATGCCCGACCGAGGCGCGGACGTCAAAGTCTTTGCCGAGATAGCGCGCAATCGTTTTCGCTTTTGCAGGTGATTCCACAACCACCAGTGTTTTTGTCATATCGAGTTACGTTCCTTCGCGTTTAGAATCCATCAATATATACTTGAGAAAACGCTATCTGTCAAAAACAGTCCTCATGTTCGGAGGAAAATACGTTCAAAATATCGTCAATTGATTCAACCAAACAGGCGCCGTCGCGGATCAGATCGTGGCAGCTTTGGCTGTGTTTTGTGAGGATTGACCCCGGTACCGCGAATACCTCCCGGCTGTAATCGGCCGCATACCCCGCCGTGATGAGCGTCCCGCTCGATTGGGAAGCTTCTGTGACCAGGACGGCGTCGCACAGCCCTGCTAATATTCTGTTTCTTGCGGGAAAATGATTTCGCCTGGGGGCTGTACCGGGCAAAAACTCCGTGAGCAGCAATCCCTGCTGTTCGATTCTTTGAAAAAGCGCCTTGTGCTCCGGCGGGTAGCAAATGTCTAAACCACAGCCCAAGACGGCCGCGGTGGGAGCGCCGTAGGAAAGCGCCGCCAAGTGCGCCAAGGCATCGATCCCCCGCGCTGCCCCCGAGACAATCGGGATTTTATGCAAGGCAATCTCCCGCGCCAGTCGTTTTGTGACCTCGATGCCGTAGGAGGATGGCCTGCGTGATCCGATGACGGCGATGACAAAGGGAGCGTTCAAAAATGCAAGCGTTCCACCACTTGTAAACAAAATGGCCGGCGGCCTGCTGATGCGGGACAAACGTTTCGGATACTCCTGATCCAGGATGGTCACCGCTTTCCAGTTGGATGGATAGTGGCGCGGGAGGGCTTGCAGTTCTTTTTCGTAGGGGGAAGGATCTAAGGCTAAAAGGCCTCCCGCCTTTTCTAAAAGACGCACGCGTTCTTGATGGGTAATCTTTTGTTTTTGACAAAATTGGGTAAAAGCCACGGCCATATCGAAGGTATCCATACGTCCTTTTTTACCATGAATCGCAAAGTGAGAGCGCCATGGCTCACGCTTATTTATGACAATACGGGCGAAATTGTCGCCCCCTTGTCGCCATTTTTGGTGCTATCATGGGGGGACCCGGGTTTAACTTTTTAAAGCACAAGGATATTGCAGATGAAAATCGGAATTGTAGGCCTCCCCAACGTCGGGAAAAGCACTTTATTTAACGCCTTGACAGGCGCGCGGGCGCTTGTGGCCAATTACGCCTTTGCGACCATCCATCCGAATATGGGCGTCGTTCCGGTTCCGGATAAACGCCTGGCCGCCTTGGCCAAGGTCGTGGGAACTGAAACCCTCATCCCCGCCACCGTTGAATTTGTGGACATTGCAGGGCTTGTGAAGGGCGCCAGCCGGGGCGAGGGACTTGGCAATCAATTTTTATCGCATATCCGTGAGGTGGACGCGATTTTGCATGTCGTCCGCTGCTTTGAAGACGAGAACATTGTCTATGTGGGCGACGGAATCGACCCGATCGCTGACTATCGGACGATTGAGATTGAACTTATTTTGGCGGACATCGCGCACCTTGAAAGACGTCAGGCAAAACTTACAAAACAGGCCAAAGGGCATGCCGCAGAAGTGCTTTCTGAGCTTGCCATGATTGAGCGATTGCTTTTGCACTTAAATGACGAAAAACCGGCGCGCAGTTTCATCCCCTCCGACGCGGAGCTACACTTCATGCCCCAGCTTCACCTTCTGACCTCGAAGCCGGTATTGGTTGCCGCCAATGTCAAAGAGACAAGCGATATTATTAACGATGCGCTTTTAATAGAACTATACGAGACGCTCGTCCATGAAAATGTCATCGTCCTTCCCGTCTATGCCAGCATTGAGGCTGAGATCTCAGAATTGAACGAAGAGGAGCGGAGCGCTTTTCGTGAAGAGATGGGGATCCAGGAAACGGGACTTTCGCGCATCATTAGCGAAGGTTATCGTGTCCTGGGGCGTATTTCCTTTTTCACCGGAAACGAAAAGGAAGTGCACGCATGGACTATCCGGGAAGGGACGACCGCCCCCAAGGCGGCCGGTGCCATTCACAGTGATTTTGAGCGCGGCTTTATCCGCGCGGAGGTCGTCGGTTTTGACGAACTGGTCAAAGCGGGGTCCTTTACCGCGGCCAAAGGCCTCGGACTCGTGCGTTCTGAGGGAAAATCTTACGTCGTCCGCGACGGTGATTACATCATCTTCAGATTCAACGTCTAAGAAATAGATCGAGGCAGTGCGGGAAGTTGGATCCCGCGCTCTGAAAGTGCCTCTCTCAATCTAGAGAAGACCTTTTCTTCTAAGTCGATCAGACTGCCATTATTTTCGATTTCGACATGAGCCAGGTCACGATACTCTTCGCGCGTCATTTGCACCGCGATACGTCTTTTGGCTTCTTTTTCATCCATACCGCGTTTTAATAAACGCAGAATGCGCGTGTCGTCATCCGCCGAGATGGCCCAGATCTCGTCCGCGACATCTAAAAAACCCCGATTCACCGGGATCGGGACGTCAAGCGCGATGACTTTAATTTTCTTTCTTTGAGCCTCTTCAATCTGAGCATCCATCGCGCGCACCACTTCTTCGTGCACGATGGCACTTAAGGTATCAAGCACGCGCTTATTCGTGAAGGCCAGTTCAGCGACCCTTTGCCGGTCAAGCGAACCATCCTCACGGATCGTGTCATCGCCCAGCGCAGCCGCGATGCGTTCAGGGATCTCCCCTTTTGTGTTCGTCAGTTCATGCGCGATCCGGTCGGCGTCAATGACCTGTACGCCGACGGAGCGAAGAAGTGAGGCGACCGTGGTCTTGCCGGTCCCGATGCCTCCTGTGACGCCGAGAATGAACATATTACTTCAAGTCTCCCCATGTTTTGCCGATTTTAGAGCTCGCGAGAATAGGCACGTCCAGCGTGATGGCGTTTTCCATCTCCTCTTCCAGTACAAGGCGCGCTTTTTCGGCATCCTGCTCCGCAACTTCCAAAATCAGTTCGTCGTGTACCTGGAGGATGAGCGCCGCGTCAAGGGATTCCTCTTCGATGCGCTTTTTTACATTGACCATGGCCATCTTAATGAGGTCGGCCGCCGTCCCCTGAACGGGCGCGTTCATGGCGGCACGCATGCCGAAATTGTAGGTATTTCTGTTTTGTGAGGCCAGTTCAGGCACATAGCGGCGGCGGTGAAACAGGGTTTCAACGTAGCCCATTTCTTTCGCCATCTCTCCTTGACGCTTAAGCCATTGTTCCACCTTCGGATATTTTTCATGGTAGCGACGAATCAAGAGCCTTGCCTCATGGATGGGGATGTCAAGATCGCGCGATAACCCGAAGTCAGAAATGCCGTAAGTAATACTAAAGTTCACGGTTTTTGCAACGCTTCTTTCATGCGAGCTAATCTCGCTTTCATCTTTATGGTAGAGCGTGGACGCGGTCACAAGGTGGATGTCTTTTCCCTGCAAAAACGCCTGGGTAAGGTTGTCATCGCCTGAAAGATGGGCCAATAAGCGCAGTTCCACCTGGCTGTAATCGGCGCCGACCAAAAGATAACCCGGGGGCGCGATGAAAAGTTCGCGGATGAGGCTGCCCCGTTCGGTGCGCACAGGGATATTTTGCAAGTTCGGATTGGAGCTTGACAGGCGCCCCGTCGAGACCACCGTCTGGTTAAAGGAGGTGTGGACACGTCCGTCCGCTTTGACTTCCTTTTTCAAGCCTTCTAAGAAAGTGCCGCGCAGCTTTGACAGTTCACGAAATTCTAAAATATTCAAAATGATCGGGTGACAACCCTTTAAGCGGTCCAATTCGTCCGCCGCGGTGCTGTACTGCCCGGTGGCGCTTTTGCGCCCGGTCGGAAGTTTCAGATCCCGGTAAAGCACCTCCGACAACTGCTGCGGCGAATTGACATTAAATTCGCGGCCGGCGTCGCGATAGATGGCGCTTTCTAAATCTTCTAATTCCGTTTCCATCTCGTTTGAGGCGATCTCGAGGGCGTCGATGTCAATGAGCACGCCCTTCTTTTCCATGTCGGAAAGAATGCCGACCACAGCCATCTCGACATTGCAAAGCGTCGTGAGTTTTCGATTTTCAATCTCTCTCATCTGGATTTGTCGGGCCTTGGGCATCTGCAAAAGAAGCGCCTTTTTCTGATCCAGGGGATTGGCAAGTAGTGGCTGGGATTCACCTGTCGGCGCAACAAAGGAATCGCCTAAGGCGGCCCGCATCGCGTATTCGATGTCGTCTCCCCTTCCCAATTGATTCAACAAAAAGGCGGCGATGAGTAAGTCGTAAACGGTTTTTTGGGGGGCATCCAGGTCATTTTTTCGAAGCTGCGCCTTTAAATCCCAGGTCATGAAATGAAGCGACTCGTCTTCTAAGTAGCGAAATAACTCCTCGACGTCTTCAGTGGTGGCCGTAGCGTCTTCTGTAGCCACCAGCCCTTTTATACCGTCTTCCGGCAAAAAGAACGCAAACGCCTTCTCTTTTTGATCGTGCTCAATCAAGGCTTTGACTGAATCGTGCGATAAGATTCGGCGTTTTCGAGCATGGCAGGCAATTCTTCGTCGGCTGTTTTTTCTATATTAAGACGCTCCAGATAGCTTCGAAAACCAAGGGAGGTCAAAAGTGTTGAGAGCGCCGCCTCGTCATAGTGATCTTGCTGACGGCCGGCTATTTTGCGCTCAATGGCCTCGTAAGGGACTTCCTTGTGAATCTCAGACAGTTCGCGCGATAAATACGCTGATTCTTTGCCCGCTTCAAGGTTCTTTTTCAGGGCACCTTTTTGCTCATCGAGCTTTTCATACACCGCATCCAATGAGCCATATTCCCGGATGAGGCGTAACGCCGTTTTCTCGCCGACACCCTTGACGCCGGGAATGTTGTCGGAGGCGTCACCCATGAGCGCTTTCACATCCAGCCATTGGCCGGGGTCAACCCCGAACTGTTCTTTCATATCGGAGGCCGTAATGATTTCACTTGTTGACCCTGTCTTGCGCGTCGTCAACAGGACGACGGAGGTGTGGTCGCTTATAAGCTGGAGGATGTCGCGGTCGCCTGTGACGATGTACACCTGCATCCCTTCCTCTTCCCCTTTTTTGGCAAAGGTTCCGATCAGGTCGTCCGCCTCATAACGGGGCAGGGCGACGGGTTGAAAACCGAGGGACTCTAAAAGCTCTCGCGCGATGGGAATCTGAATGGAAAGATCCTCGGGGAAGGGGCCCCGGCCCGCCTTGTAGTCTGAATACTGCTCATGGCGAAAGGTATCCCCCGGGGAGTCCATCGCGGAGATGATATGGGTCGGTAACAGATCGTCTTTGTATTTTAGGATCATGTTGAGAAAGGCGTAAAGCGCGCCTGTCGGGGTGCCGTCGGGCGCGGTTAACCGCCTTCGTCCGATGATGCCGTAAAAGGCGCGGTTCATCAGGCTGTGGACATCAAACAGCAGTAAAGTGTCACGATGGGTCATCGGATTACTCCTAACCAAAAGTCGCAGACGCGCTACAGCGCGGCGCGAAGGGAAGCATCATACGGGATCTCGGGTAACCGGCAGTTGGGCCCCCCGTTGTCATCCGCATAGGATGTTAAGGCCGACAAAAGCTCTGACATGAAGGAGTCAAGCCCTGTCTCATCGTCGTTGATAATTCGTTTCAAATTCTCAATTTCTGAATGTAAAAGCTCAGGATTATCGATTTGTGACAGAATATTGATTTTCATATGTTCTGTGCGGTCAATGGATTCGTTCGGCAAGAACAATTCTTCCTTCATCTTTTCACCCGGGCGAAGACCGATGTATTCAATCGGCACATCAATGTCCGGCACAAGTCCCGACAAGCGGATCAGGTCGCGCGCAAGGTCATCGATGCGGACGGGGTTGCCCATGTCAAGGATGAAGATTTCCCCGCCTTTGGCGTAAGCGCCCGCCTGCAGGACAAGGCTTGAGGCCTCCGGGATGGTCATAAAGAATCGTTCCACGTCAGGATGCGTCACGGTGACCGCGCGCTTGTCTTTGATCTGCCGTTCAAATAAGGGAATGACACTGCCGCTGCTGCCGAGTACATTGCCAAAACGGACCGCGGCGTAGGACATGTCAGGGAATACCTGGTTAAGTGTCAGGATGACGATTTCACAAAGTCTCTTGGTCGCGCCCATGACATTGGTGGGGTTCACAGCCTTGTCGGTTGACACAAGCACGAAACGCTTTGACCCGCATCGAGCCGCCATGAGCGCCGTGTTATAGGTGCCGTAGACATTGTTCTTAACGGCCTCTCCGGGGCTGTCCTCCATCAGGGGGACATGCTTATGCGCGGCGGCGTGAAAAACCACGTCCGGGCGCCAGCGGGAAAAGACCTCTGACAGGCGCTTGGCGTCGCGGACAGAACCGATCAGCACCACCAGGTCAAGCGCACCGGCATAACGGGCGATGAGCTCTTGTTGCAGGTCGTAGACGCTGTTTTCGCAGATGTCAAAGAGGATCAGGGTTTTAGGCGAGAAACTTGCGATCTGGGCGGCCAGTTCCGAGCCGATCGAGCCCCCACCCCCCGTGACAAGCACTACCTTATCTTTAATAAACTCACTGACGACGTCCATGTCATAGACCACCGGATCGCGCCCTAAAAGGTCGTCGATACGGATGTCGCGCACGTCGGAAAGGTGAACCTGGTCGGTGGATAGTTCCGTGAAAAACGGCAAAAGCCGGACACGGCAGTTTGTCTTATGACAGATTTTTAAGATGTTTCTTTGGGTCTCACTGGAAGCTGAGGGTATGGCGACAATAATTTCATCAATCTCATAGCTTTTCGCAAGTTCCACAATGTCATCGCGCGTACCCAATACAGGGACACCATTGTTTTCATAATTTTGGATCAACGGATTGTCGTCAATCGCCAGAACCGGAATACGGCGCGACTGGCTGGTCTTCAATTCCACAATGATCTGACTTCCGGCCTCTCCCGCGCCCACGATCATGACACGGATCGGGCGATCATCCTTTTGATTCTTTTTGACACGTTTAATCTGCTTTCGTGTGCGGTAGAAGCGGTAAAATATCCGAATCGCGAACACGGACGATGTCAGAATAAACCAATAGGTGATGTACACCGCGAGCGGGAAACTGCGTTTCAAGATTTGCAGTGTCACCACCGTTAAAAATAGTTGAATCGTCGTCCCCGCGATGAGGACAAGATACTGTGAGCCGCGCGCGAAAGGCCACATCTGCGTATAAAAGCCGCTGAGGCGAAAGCAGACAACGGCCAGGATGACAAAAACGAACCAGCTCGTCTTGATTTGGTTGAATATTTGGACTGGTACCGTGCCCTCATAAAAGACAAGGACCGCAAGCAACAGCGCGATCAGGCTCATGGCCAAATCGTACACAATCAGAAACAATTTTCTGGGTGTTAAATGCCGCATCGGATGAAATCGGTTCATATCGCGTGAACAAAGCTAAGGGACACGGATGTATCGATTAGTCTTTCTTGTCCGCCTCCTGTTCGGCGAGGTAAGCGTTTATATCTTCTAAAAGCGTATCGACATTGAGTCCGTGCGCCATGCAGGCTTGTTCGATATTTTCATTGGCCGCAAGCATGCAGCCAATGCAGTGAAGGCCGTGCCCCATCAGGAGGCCTGCGATGTTGGAATCCATTTGCAGCAGGTCATTAATCATGGTTTGTTTCGTGGCTTTCATATCATCATTCTCCGATCATTTTTTAAGCTGTATCTTCTGAGATGTTAACGCAGAAGACGTTCAATTATCAAGACGGTAACGAAAAGATGAGACATGAATATGCCATTTTCGTAAAAGATCATGCCAAAATATTACACAAATGATCGTGAAAGGCTTGACAAGCCTAGCTTTGAACTGGATAATAGGCGAAGAACTAGCCGGAAGGAGGCACCCTAATGAATAAAACTGAACTAATTAACGCGGTGGCTGCCGAAACACAGCTGAGCAAAAAGGACAGCGAAAAAGCTGTTTCTGCTGTTATTGAAGTCATCACCGAACAACTCGCGAAAGGCGAAAAGGTCGTATTGGTTGGCTTTGGCACCTTTGAAGTCCGCCATCGCGCCGCTCGCAAAGGCCGCAACCCCAGCACCAAGGAAGAAATCATGATTCCTGCCGCGAAGGCTCCTGCGTTTAAAGCAGGTAAAGGACTAAAAACGAGAGTCAATAGCTAAGATTAGCCTAGATTCTAGACTTTCGCGGGGCTGTCGATGAGATAGCCCCTTTTTTATTGGAGCATATTTTCGAGTTCCTCCAACTGGAGCTCCGAGCCCTCAAATTGTTCCAGCATTTCTCTCACCTCTTCAGTCAATCGCGCAATGGTACGCCCGACAGGCAGGCTGTCTTCGCACGGGAGCAGCAAACGGTCTTCGCTTTGGGCCAAACCCAGTGATTCCCGAGATGCCAGATCATCAAACAAATAGCGAATATTGCGTTCAATCTGATGAGGCTTCAATTTCTGGCGCGAGGCAACCTCAGGATACAAGCGCTTGCTGATCGGATTCAGCAAGGACACATCCACCGCGGTCATCCTTAAGATTTCGCCCAAAAGGCGGTAACCGCGAAGCTGAACATTCCACTCATAACGCGACAGTACGCGTGATACAGCGACCCGGACTTGCGTCTTGGTTGTCCTTGCGCCGTCTAGATGCCGGCTTATCACATTCTGGGCGGTCGCCATAATATTCCGGGCGGCAAGAGGCGTACCCTTGCGGGCATCCACCAAGTAGTGAACGCGCCCGTTGGAGTCCATGACGCCAAAGATACCGCGGCGGTTCATGATACCCTCCATATGGTTTAGAAGTTCGCGATTGGATGCGACTAGATAGAATCCTAGTTCCCTATCGGGGCGGGCCATTTGCTCACGTAGCTCAGATGCCATGTCGCTGTTCATTGTCGTTTCATGTTGCATGTTCACAACCTCCTTCTACTCTATTATGCTTAAAAGAGGTCGGAAATATTTCGATCTCATCGAAATTTTTCAATCAACACTGTCTTCGAGTGATTCTCCGAGGGACGTAATGTGAATGACAAAGCGCGTGTGGCGCGTAAAAGAGATCTGGTAACGCCCTTTGGCGGACTCATGGAATGAGCCCGGCATAAAATGGTAGGAGCGTTCATCGGCAATCAGGGAACTCCTGCCGAGTTTCACATCCCGCATGTCAATCTCCATCACCTCGTAGCGCCGTGTCGCGACCTGCAAGAGGTCAAATGTCCGCGGGATCAATTCTGTCATGGAAAAGTAGACAATAAGCACCACCATGATAATGGGAGCGAGAAAAGACAATCTCCAGCGGTTGGCGTGGTTCCAGTTTTTGCGAAGCATCATGATGAGGATCACAAACAGTGACAGGACGAGCAGGAAGCTGGCCAAAAGGCCTGAGAGGAAGTAAAGGTAGGTCATCGTTCCTCCCCTCCTTGCTCAGCCTGTAAGAACTCTAAAAACGCCTCCTCATCCATCACCGGCACTTGAAGCTCGTAGGCACGCGCGGCCTTTGATCCCGGGTTCTCCCCGATAATCACCGCGGTGGTCTTGGCTGAGACTGAGCCTGACACTTGCGCCCCCAACGCCTCTAAGGCTTCTTTGGCTTCCTCTCGTGTCATGGACTCGAGTGTGCCCGTGATGACATAGCGCGAACCCGACAAGCGTTGGTTGTCATCCTTTATTTCATGTGTCAATTGCAAACCGGATGCCTCGAGGCGCGAAAGCAGATTCTGTGAAGCTTGGAGGCTGAACCAGTTTTTAATCTCTCTTGCCGTCACAGGCCCGATATCGCGCACAGCCGAAAGCGTCATTTCATCGGCTTCTTGTAACAAGTGCAGGTCAGGGAAGGTTTTTAAGAGCGCTCGAGCGGTCTGGCGCCCCACAAGCGGGATACCGAGCCCTGTCAAGAGTCGCTCTGTCGGCTGAGCTTTAGAGGCCTCAATGGCCGCGAGGAGATTGTCGACGCCCTTTTCGCGCCCCACAATACCGCTTTCAATCAGTGCCTCTCTTTTTTCCCAAAGGGTGTAAAGATCCGCGATGGAGTGGACATACCCCGATTCTGTTAAGGCAAGCGCCGCTTTCTCACCCAGGCCGTCAATATCCATGGCGTCTTTCGACGCAAAATACACAAGATGGCCGATCAATTGTGCGGGGCAATCCGCGTTAATACAAAACAAGTCGGCGCCATCGCCGGTGTATTCTGTTTGGGACCCGCAGCGCGGGCAGTGTTCGGGCAGACGATAAGGCACAGTCCCTTCGGGTCTTTTGTCCGGGTTCACAAAAATCACCTGCGGAATAATATCGCCCGCCTTCTCAACGCGGACGCTGTCCCCGATGCGCACATCGAGCTGGTCAATATAGGCTTGGTTATGGAGGGTGGCCCTTTGTACGGTCGTCCCGGCCAAAATAACAGGCTCCAGGATGGCCAAGGGGGTAATTCTTCCCGTGCGGCCGACCTGCGCTTGGATATCAAGGATCTTGGTATCTTTTTGTTCCGGAGGGTATTTATACGCCAAAGCCCAGCGCGGGTATTTCACCGTTTCGCCCATGCGCTCTCTTATCGCCATTGAATCGATTTTAATGACCGCCCCGTCAATACCAAAGGGTAAATGTTCACGCTGTTGTCCGATGTTTTCAATGGCCTCGATGATTTGTGTTGCGGTGGTGGCCGTCACTAACTTGGGGATGACCGGGATGCTGAGCGATGAGAGCCACATAAGCGACTCCCGGTCGCCTTCAAAACGTCGGCTGGCGTGCTGGACATCGAAGGCAAAAAAGCTCAAATCACGTTCGCGCACCACCGAGGCATCCAGCTGCCGCATGGTCCCTGAGGCCGCATTTCGGGGGTTTGCAAATAACTTCGATCCGGCTTGTTTCAAAGAGGCGTTCAGTGATTCAAAACTCTTTTGAGACATGAACACCTCACCGCGCACCACCAACTCTCCCACGGCTTCGGGCAGGATATGGGGGATACTTTGGATCTCAAGGATATTCTCCGTGATGTCCTCACCGCTTGTCACCCCGTCGCCGCGCGTCACCGCGCGCAACAAGCGCCCGTTTTCATAGGTAAGGCTGACCGACAAGCCGTCGATCTTCATCTCCACGAGAAAGTCGATGTCGCCCTCTTCTCGTCTGATCTTGTCGACGTAGTCTTCGATCGCCTCATATGAAAAAACATCGAGCAAGGACAGCATGGGGAAGCGATGCGGGACGGAGGCGAATTTTTCCGATACGCTGCCCCCGATCACGCGGGTTGGCGAATCGTCTTGGATAAGTTCAGGCCATCGGTCGCCGACCTGCTGAAGTTTTAAGAGTAAGCGATCGTAGTCGGCATCCTCCGCAAGCGGCGCGTCAAGATCGTAATAGGCGTGGTTTAAGCGCCTTAAAAGATCATTGGCTCTCTCGACAAAAACTTTGGCTTCGTCTAAGTTTTCGGGAAAGGGCAAATAGATATAACGGATGACCGTTTCTTCAAGTCCCCTCCCGTAAAAGTCGTGTTGCGAAAAACTCTCGTTCACGCCTTCTCGTTACAGCCGAGCACATGGATAATTTTATGTGCCACAAGCTCTTCGATGGCTTTTCGCGCCGGACCGAGATACTGACGCGGATCGAAATGCGACGGATTCTCGGCCATGTATTTTCGGATGGACCCTGTCATGGCCAGGCGCAAATCGCTGTCGATATTGATCTTGCACACGGCCATGGAGGCCGCCTTGCGAAGCATGTTTTCAGGGATACCGATCGCGTCGGGCATCTGTCCGCCGTAGGTGTTGATCATCTCGACAAATTCTGGGATGACACTGGATGCGCCGTGCAGCACGATGGGGAATCCCGGCAATCGCTTTTCAATGGCTTCCAAAATGTCAAAGCGCAGCTCAGGTTTTTGTCCGGGCTTGAATTTATACGCGCCGTGGCTTGTGCCGATCGCGATTGCAAGCGAATCACAGCCGGTTCGCGTCACAAATTCTTCCACCTCATCGGGATCCGTATAAGATGCCTCTTCCGCCGAGACTTTAATATCATCCTCAATCCCCTCAAGCCTTCCGAGTTCCGCCTCAACAACGACCGCGGGGTCATGGTTATGCGCGTATTCGACGACGCGGCGTGTCAGGTCAATATTTTCCTCAAAGGGAAGATGTGAGCCGTCGATCATGACGGAAGTGAAACCGCTGTCAATACAATCTTTGCAAAGCTCAAAAGAATCGCCGTGGTCGAGGTGAAGCGCGATCGGCAGCTCCGAATCAATCAGGGCCGCTTCCACCAGTTTAATCAGGTAGGTCGGGTTGGCGTAGCGCCGGGCGCCCGCGGATACCTGCAAGATTAAGGGCGCGCGCAGCTGTTTGGCCGCGTTCACAATGCCCTGTATAATTTCCATATTATTGACATTGAACGCGCCAATCGCATATCCGCCTTCGTAGGCATTTTTAAACATTTCTGTGGTTGTCACTAATGGCATAATGGACCTCCTATATATCGCTGTTTTTTTTAGTATAGCACCCGGCCTTAGGGGGCTGATGTGCGATTCAGATTTTCGATCTGTTCTAACACCTTAATGAGCTGAGCTTCATATTGTTCTTTTTTTGCCCGCTGTTGTTCAATGACCCGGGCGGGTGCCTTGCTTGTGAATTGCTCATTATTCAACATGCCATTTGCCCGTTGGATTTCAGATTTGAGTGTTTCGGCCTCTTTATTAAGACGGAGCTTCTCCTGCTCTGGATCCACGAGTTCATGGAGCGGTATCGCAAGCTCACCGCCTGTGAACACAACGACCACATCGTCGGCGGGCAACGAATCCTCGGGTTCGACTCGTTCTAAGGTCGCGATCCCCGCCAGGCGTGTTAATGTCTCGACAGCTTCCGTCATGCGATTCGAAAGCGCGAGATCACAGGTGCGAAGTTTGGCGGAGAAGCGGTGCTGGGGCAAAATTTTATACTCGGCCCGGATATTGCGCACACCGCGGATCGCGTCGATCATATGGCGCATGACCGCAGTGGCCTCTTCATCCTCCGGGTAAGCTTCCGATTTGGGCCATGGCGCTGTGACGAGCATCTCACCGTCGTGCAGATCCTGGTAAATGCGCTCAGTGACAAAGGGCATAAAGGGGTGTAAAAGGGCCATTGTATCGGAAAATACCGTGAACAATACGTACTGCGCCGCCCTCCCCGATTCGTCCTTTTCTCTCAGACGCTCCTTGACCATCTCGATATACCAGTCACAGAACAGATCCCAGATGAAAAAATAAGTTTTTTCGAGCGCAAGCCCCAGTTCCAATTCTTCTAAATGGTCGGTGACTTCTTCTGTCGTTCTTTTTAATTCCGACATGATGAAGCGATCTTCAATCGTGTAGTCGCTTTCTTTAACGGCCGAAAAATCGACATTTTCGTCTAAATTCATCGCGATGAATCGGAACGCATTCCAAATCTTGTTGATGAAATTGCGCCCGTTTTCAAACTTATCTTCGCGCCAGCGAAGGTCATTGCCGGGCGCGTTTCCGACCATCAGGGCATAACGCAGGGCATCGGCCCCGTAAAGATCGATCATCTCAAGGGGGTTCACACCGTTACCCAAAGACTTACTCATCTTGCGCCCCAGTTCATCGCGTACCAGGCCGTGGATCAGGACCGTATGGAAAGGGACTTCGCCTGTGTTATGAAGCGAAGAGAAAATCATGCGGGCGACCCAGAAGAAAATGATGTCATAGCCTGTCACGAGGACGTCTGTGGGAAAAAAGGTTTCGAAATCAATGCTTTTGTCAGGCCAGCCCATGGTCGAAAAGGGCCATAGCGCCGAGGAGAACCATGTGTCCAAAGTGTCCTCGTCTTGCCTTAGGCGGCTCCCACCGCAGGCGGGACAGGATGTCGGCGTGGTTTCGGACACGATGATCTCATCGCAGTCTTCACAGTACCAGGCCGGGATGCGGTGCCCCCACCATAGCTGCCGCGAGATGCACCAGTCGCGTATATTTTCCATCCAGTTAAAATACGTCTTCTTGAAACGGTCCGGCACGAAATTCGTCCGTTTATCTTGGACGGCCTCAATCGCGGGTTTTGCCAAAGGTTCCATGCGCACAAACCATTGCAGTGAAATCTTCGGTTCCACGACCGAATGGCAGCGCTGGCAGGTCCCGATATTGTGGCGCATGGGTTCCTGTTTCACTAAAAATCCCTGCGCTTCAAGGTCACGCACCACCGCCACGCGCGCCTCTTGGACGGTCATCCCCCGATAAGGACCCGTCTCCTCGGTCATCTTGCCTTCCAGGGTCAACACGTCGATAATCGGCAGATCGTGTCTCAGTCCGATCTCGTAGTCGTTCGGGTCATGGGCCGGGGTAATTTTCACCAACCCTGTGCCAAACTCGGGGTCCACATACGCATCCGCGATGATGGGGATCAGGCGATCGGTCAAGGGCAGGCGGAGCATGCGTCCCACTAAGGCCTTATGGCGTGTGTCGTCCGGATGGACAGCCACCGCGGTATCCGCGAGCATGGTTTCCGGCCTTGTCGTGGCAATTTCAATGCCGCCCTCCCCGTCCGCGAAAGGATAACGGATGGTATAAAAACGTCCGTCTCTTTCCTCATGCTCCACTTCAATGTCTGAGATGGAGGTCGCGCAGGAGGGACACCAGTTAATCATGCGTTCGCCTCGGTAAATCAGGTTCTCACGGTACAGGTCAACAAAGACGCGCGTCACGGCGCGCGAGAGACCTTCATCCATCGTAAAGCGATGGCGCTCCCAGTCGCAGGACAGGCCAAAGCGCTGCTGCTGTGCGACGATACGGTTGTTGTATTCATCCTTCCAACGCCAGGCGCGCTCCAAGAAGCCATCCCGGCCGGCGGCATCTTTTGAGATGCCTTCCTCGCGCATGCGCTGCACGACGACTGCCTCTGTAGCGATAGAGGCATGGTCTGTGCCGGGCAAAAACAGAGCATTTTTGCCCCTCATTCTTTGAAAGCGTGTCAGCACGTCGGGCAGTGTATTGTCGAGCGCGTGCCCCATGTGGAGTTCACCTGTGATGTTGGGAGGTGGCATGACGATGCAAAAAGATTGTTTTTCGGACGGCGCTTCGGCGTGAAACGCGCCCGTTTTGAGCCACATATCGTAAAGTGGGCCCTCTTCTTTATTAGGTTCAAACGTTTTTGGGATCTGTTCGATACTTCTCATGTCACACTAACCTTCCTCTATTTCCATCATCGGTTGATACAGTAAATTCACGCGGATAAACACCAGGCTGCCCCGCGCTCCGGGATCAGTCAAACGAAAGGCCAGCCTTGTGATCCGGCTTGTGTCGTTGGCTAACTCCCCTTCGCCCCAGATGATCGACTGCTGGCGGAACGCGTCCTCGATCCTTTGCGGCCTTGATTCGAAGATGACGCCGTTTGCGTCTTCCAACAAAAGTTGGATGCTCTTCTCATGATGGTCCGGGTTCAACACCAGCAGCTCGATCTCGCGGTAGATGCTGAAATCCAACGGCGGAAACGCTGAGGCGTGCCCGATGGCGGCGTCGATCTCCACAGGCCGCTCATTCGCGCTCTGATAGGATAACAAAAGATCGGCCGAACTGTAGCCCATCACTTCTTCGGTGAGACTTAATTCCCCCCTGCCGCGCGTCACCGCCCACAGCGCGTTTTCGCCCGGCCAGTCTTTTTTCTTGGCCCGCGGCACATCTCGGACAAGGGGTTCCTTCCAACTAAAATGATCGATCTGATCGCAGTCACTCCAGGGCATCGGTACCAGATATCGGGATGGCTCTAAGTCAACGCGGAAAGGCAGTACGGGAATGCCGTCGGCGCCGATCAGGTTGGCGTCCCCGTTAAAAGCGGAAAACGCGTAGGTGATCGACACAGGGTCTTCGATATGGTCGTGCCAGACAAGGACGCGCACGCCGTAAAGAATCCGCGCCTCAGCTTTCACAAATCGGCGGCTTCTATCGCAGACCGCAAAGCCTTTTAATACCGTATCGCCCGGTTTGAGCCTAAGTCCGTGCCCGCGGACGGCCTGCGGCGTTAAGTCAATCATCCACTTGTTGCCGATGCGCTCCATGGCGACCGGTGCGGGCGCGCCTTTTGAAAAGTCACCCCCCAAAACAAGACCGCGCGCGGCGATGGCCATCCGCCGCCCCACTTCGCGTTTGGCAAAAGGCGTCAGAGCCGCACAGTAATGCTCCGCGCTCTTGAAGTCAGGCGACAAATCGTAAAGGGTGATAAGCCCCGCGTTCACGGGCAAGATATGACAGGCATGCGCGAGCATTTCATTGAAGCTTGCAAGACCAAAAGCATTCAAACCATTATAAAGGTACGGTGGTAGCTGGGAGATGACAAGGGCCAATTCATCGCCCGCCGGTATGAACAGTTCATTCAAGGTGTCGATGAAATGGCGAAACGCGCGCAAATAGTACTCGGGGCTGTCGACATCGCTCTCCCCTTGCATCCAGAGCACACCTCGAATCGTCAGCCCGACAAAAGGCGCGACCTTGTGATTGAAAATGGCTGACGGCTGATTACGAGGTGAAAACTCACGCTCGAGCGGGACGATATCTTGGATCACTTTCGCTTTTCGGACTACCGCGCGCGGCACGACAAGCGGGATCGGTCCCTGCCGGTCGGGCCTTCTGCCTTCTAACAGCGCCGCTGTCTGCGGACGGGGGAACATTGAACGAGGCGAAGCGATCTCTTCTCGATCTTGACTCGCCTCTTCGACAAATTCGCCGTTCCAATTAGCCTGGTCGCGGTAGAGTCTCACTTCACGCACGTGGTTTTTAATAATGGGATCGGCTTCGATGATCTCGCGCGGGAGCCAGGCATGGATGTAGGTGCCGGGGCTTGACACATGGATCACGCCGATCGGCACGTCGAGCATATAGTAAAGTTCACGCGCGAAACTAAAGGCAATCGCCGACATATCGCCCATCAGATACACTTGGTCACCACGCTGCCACTCACCGCCCTGTGCTTCTCCTAAAGGCGTGTAGCTGTACTCGGGCACCTGATCGGACAAGCCGTCTTCATTCATCTGGAAAAACCGTACGGCGCTGAGATTGACGCAGTCGGACAGCAATTCACGGACATCCGAATCGTTCACGGTCTGGGCCATATTGTCTTGTCCCGCGGCGTACCATAGCTCGCCAACCAAGATGTCATCGACGACCAGGATTTCGGCGCCCGAACGCAACGTCAGCCGATAACTGTCATAGGAGGCTTTTTGTGGGGGCAGGTGAAACTCAAAATAGCCGTCCCGGCCGCTGATGTCTTCTTCTTTAAAGATCAGGCCGTAATGCGTTTCAGCGTCGGTCGGCTGATGAATTTCAGCCGGAAAGCGCTCCAACTCTACGGTGACACGGGCTTCTGTTTTTGAAAAGCCGAAAAGCTTTGTCACCGTCCCCTGCTGGAGGACCATTCCATCGCAAAAAGCGGCAGCCAGCCGTAATGAAGACATCCTCTAATTTCTCCGATCGTTGGCAATTACGCCATTTCGACAATTATACCCTTTTCATCATCGACTGCGTCAAGAAAAACACGGGTTCTCGTGATGCGCGCGCCAAGCGCCGCCTCTTCGTCCAAGCCTCCGTATTGATAAAGCGCGTCAAGCAACAGGTCAACGCGTAAGTGATCCGTGCTTCCCGCGCCCCCGATCAATTCCAACAGGTCGCCGTCAGAGCGTAAAACCGCAAGCAGCCTCGGCCGCAAATCCACGGTCACTTCCTTTTTCTTTTGCACGCGCTTGACAAGGATCGGCTCACCCGAATCATAGACATTGGAAAAAGCCTTTCCGATTCCCGGCGCTTCCAAACGGTAGCAGGCCGCCTTCACGCGCGCCATGGGGCTTTTATGCTCCCCATCTACCCATTCATAGCCGACGATTTTAACGCCGGGGGGAAGCTTGTCATTGAGCGATGATACCGCCTCTTTGACATCAAATGTTCCGTCAAGATCACAAATCACGACTTCCACAGGATCGCTCAATGTCTCCACACCGACTCCCACGGGGAGCGCAAAGACGATCATGGGTCTAGGGTTATACGCTTCTACACTGAACGCGATCGGCCAAGCGGCACGGCTCAAAGCGCGTTCGAATAAATGCATCGTATCAAGGTGCGCAAGCCAGGAGGCCGCGTTCCGGCGTCGATAAAAAAGCATCAGGCGCTGTCTTTCTACAGACGTTATTTCACTCATGCCCTTGATCCTCCAAAGCCCAACTCACTGCCCGGGCAAACACCCGTCCGGTAGCGCTCATTGCCGCAGGCGGAACAACCGTCATAACAAGAGGTCGTTGTTTTTCCTTCTTGTGATTTTTCCCATTCGCGCCATAAAAAGGCTTTTGTCACCCCTAAATCGAGATGATCCCAGGGGAAGTACTCCTGTTCTTCGCGCGCTTTCAAATAGAACGCCTCCCCACCGGGAAGTTTTGACAGTGCCCTATACCAGAGGGCGGCATCAAAATGCTCATGCCACGCTTCCAGGTACGCGCCCGAACGCCACACGTCAAGCAAGACTTCCTTTAAACGGCGGTCCCCGCGCGACAACACGCCTTCGATGACGGAACTGTCATACTCATGCCAGCTAAAACTTACGCGGCGATCGCGCAGGCTGTCCGCCAATTGTTTTTGTTTTTCGCGCATCGCGTCGACCGAGATCTGTTCGGACCATTGAAAGGGCGTAAAGGGTTTAGGGATGAAAAAGGCGGCACTCACCGTGACATTCAGCCGTTTAGAGCGCTGATCCTGCGGCAGATTGTCCCAGATCGCGATGAACTTTCGTACAAGCGTCACGATGCCTTCTACATCGTCGTCGGTCTCAGTGGGCAATCCGAGCATGAAGTAGAGTTTTAAACGGTCCCAGCCGTTCAAAAAGGCCGTCCGGGCCGCCTCCATCATCTCTTCTTCCGTGATATTTTTATTAATCACGTCGCGCAGCCGCTGAGTGCCGGCTTCCGGCGCGAAGGTCAGTCCCGCGCGCCTTGTTTTGGCGATTTCTTTGGCAAGATCAAAGTCAAAGGAATCAAGGCGCAAGGATGGGAGCGACAGATTAATATGGCGCGGTTCTGTTTTGGGCAACAGCTTTCGCACCAAGGGTTCTAGTTGTGAATAGTCCGAGGTTGAAAGTGATAGTAATCCCATTTCCTCATAGCCCGTATGTTCAATCAAAGAATCCGCTGTCTCAAGCAATGTCTCGACACTTCGCTCACGTAACGGCCTGTAGGTAAAGCCTGCCTGGCAAAAACGGCAACCTCTCGCGCATCCGCGAAGCACCTCCATCACCATGCGGTCGTGGACGACTTCCAAGTTGGGCACGATCGGTTTTTGGGGCATCGGCGCCTCATTAATGTCACGCAGGAGTCTTTTTGTCAGTTTTTCGGGCGCTTTTTCTTCAAGCGTTCGTATGCGTTCAACGTGTCCGTTTTCCTTGTAATCAATGGCATAAAACGAGGGGATGTACACGCCCGGAATGTCCGCGATGGAAAGTAAAAATGCTCGACGGTTGATCTTATTTTTCTTTTTTTCCTTCAAAGCCCCCACAATTTCCAGAATAATCTCTTCACCGTCCCCGATGACAATGAAATCAAAAAAGTCGGCGACCGGTTCAAGGTTGCAGGCGATGGGACCGCCTCCGACGACGATGGGGTCGTCTTCTTGCCTTTTTGAGGATTCTAAAGGGACGCCGCCCAAGGCCAGCATCTCGAGCATGGTCGTATAGGCCATTTCATAGTGCAAAGAAATGCCGACCATGTCAAAATCAGACAGCGCGGTCCCGGTCTCCAGTGATGTAAGGGGCATGTTCTTCTCTTTTAAGAGCTGCCGCATGTCAAAATCAGACGCAAATACACGCTCACAAAACGTATGCTCATCTTCGTTCAGGATCCCGTACAGGATCTGGATGGCGAGGTTCGACATGCCGATTTCGTAAAGATCGGGAAAACAGAGCGCAAAGTGTACGCGCGCCGAGTCTTCCAGCTGGAAGAACGTGTCACTTTTATCGATGGCGTTTAGTTCATGGCCCGTATAGCGTGCCGGTTTTTGAACGGCACGCAGCATGGCGCGGACATTCGGGTCGTCAAATCGATTCATGGCCCGGCTTTCCTAATAAAGCAAACATATTCTGCTTATAGGCCTCAACGCCCGGCTGGTCAAAGGGATTGACACCGCTCATGAGGGCGGACAAGGCGCAGGCGCGCATAAAGAAGTACAAGAGCTGCCCGATCGCGTAAGGAGAACGCTCCTTTAAACGGATGTCCATGAGCGGTACGCCGCCTGCGACATGGGCCAGCGCGGTTCCTTCTCTTGCTTTTTCGTTAATAAAGGACAAGGGTCTCCCCGCCAGATACTCTAAACCGTCGAGATCGCTTGGATCGGAGGGCAACAGGAGATCCTGCCCCGTGGTGTCATAGGACAAGACGGTCTCAAACAGGCTGCGCGGTCCGTCCTGGATGAGTTGGCCGAGTGAATGGAGGTCCGTTGTAAAGTTTGTGGCTGTGGGGATAATCCCCTTATTGTCCTTGCCTTCGCTTTCTCCAAAGAGTTGTTTCCACCATTCGCCGATATAAAACAACGAGGGTTCATACTGAGCCAAAATTTCGACGTTGTAGCCTTTTTTAGAAAGTAATTGCCGGTTCACGGCATAGCGGTCAGAAGCGGCCCAACCCTCTTCTAAGGGGGCAGTGGCGCGCAGGTACTCAGCTTTTGCGCCTTCTAACAGTGACACGATATCGATGCCTTGAACCGCGATGGGCAAAAGCCCCACAGCGGTCAACACTGAAAAACGGCCCCCAATATCGTCCGCGACAACAAAGGACGGGAGTCCCAGCTCTGTTGCCAGCTGCCGCAGCGCGCCTTTTTTCTCGTCTGTGGTGACAAAAATGGAACGGGCAAGCTCAGAAGCGGACATATGCGCGAACAGATGCTCACGAAGCACGCGAAAGGCGACCGCGGGTTCCGTGGTCGTCCCCGATTTTGAGATGACATTCAACGCCACGCGCTTTCCCTTCACTAGGCTTAAGAGATCGTCCAAGTATGGGGCACTTAACTGATGCCCCGCAAATAAAACCAGAGGAGCTTTTCTTTCGTCTTTTGAAAGGAGTGAAGAAAAATGTGAGGAAAGGGATTCAATCACCGCGCGAGCCCCAAGGTAGGAGCCTCCGATGCCGACTACTATGAGGACATCAAATTCATCGCGAATCCTTTTGGCCTGACACATAATCGCATCGATCTCATCCCGGTTGACTTTAAGCGGCAAATCCACCCAGCCCATAAAGTCAGACCCCGGTCCCGTTTTCTTGTCGAGCTGTTCGCGCGCGAGCCTTAATTGCGGCTCCATTTGGTGCCGCTCATGCTCCTTGATCACAAAATCCGTCAGATGATCGTCAAAACTTAACATGTGGATCCCTCTTCTTTTACAATAGTTAGCTAAAGCGGCCGCACAAGGTAGCCGTTCGCGTCACCGCCCGTCACACGGACCACGCGTCCTCTTGAAATCAATTCATCCGCCACCGCGGGGAAGCTTTCTCGTTTATCGCGCGCTTCTTCCTTTTTTGCGGCCCTGTCTTTTTCTTCTTCAGGCGATCCAAGCGGCCGTATCGCGCCCACCTGCCCAACCCGAAGGTCCGAGATGACCATCGCGCGTTTCCCGACAAGGCTGTCCATATGGCGCTCCATCGAGCGGCGGACCTTTTTTTCTAAAAACCGTCTCGCGATTGAAAGCCCGAGCGCGAGGACTGAAAGCCCTACCAGGATTTCAAATAAATAGAGAAGGTATTTTCCCGCCTCCGCTGCCGTCATTTTTACATCCCTCTAGCCGACACGCACATAGCCCAGATCTTCCATCCGCAGGATCCCCTGTTTGGCCGCCTCGTCCCGGATCACGCGATAGCCCTCCGCCCAGGTCATATGGTAATAGGGGGCAAACAAGTGCAGGGTCACCCAGGGCAGGCAGATGCACAACAGGCAAAGGAGTATCCATCCGATGAAGGAAAAATCAAGCATGAACAAACGGCCGATTTTCCCGCGCGTCATATCTTGGGCGATTTTAAGCGACGCCCGCGCACCCAATTGCGGATTATCCGCCAGGATATAGGGCAGCATGCGGTACTGGTAGCTTTTTCGTATGCGAATGATCATGAAGACAAGAAACAATACGAGCACTACAAGGAGCATGAGAGGGCTAAACAAAAAAAGAGGCAGTCCGTATTGTTTGGAAATGCGAAGGATCAGCCCTTCTGTCAACGCGGCCCGGTTGATCAGGAGATGGTAAAAGACGATTTGTTGGGGTAACAGCCCCAAAAAAAGGATGAGGTAAGGCGGAATCGACCACAAAAACAGCCAGAAGGAACGCCACAGCATGGCGCCCGTGATTTTCGTGTAATCGCCTTTTCGAAAGACAGAAAACAGGCTGCCAAAAGGAGGCGTGTGTTCGACATAAGCGGCTCTAAGGTACCAGCGGTCCCTTCCGACCGTCATGACATTGCCGACTAAGATGCGGTAAAGCGGAAGCACAATGAGCGATACGCCGAGGATGAGCCCAACAAGCCACAGCTGGCTGAGCACGGATTCAATCGACTTTATCATTTGTTCCGTCATGCGTTCGACATCCATCGCACCGCCTGTTAAAGGAGCCAGCTCGTCCCAAAAGACGAGCTGTGTTAAGGGGTTAAAGCGGTTGCCCACAATGGAAAAGAAAATGGATAAAGCGCCCGCAATAAGCGATGTCACGACGGCGACACCGAGTGCGTCCCCGTATTTTCTGGACAGATAAAGGCGGGCGTTCGACTTTAAAGCAGCTCTGTTCATCGGTTTGTGCTGACTTTTGCCATTTCAAGGCATTCTACGCGCTGTCCCTTCCCCCATGAGAAAAGGTAACAGCCGCTTTGATCCGTCATGGTATTTTCACCCTTTTCAAACGCTTCACTGCCCTTGGGCGCGACGTCCACCAGGACTTCCTTGGCGCCGGCAATGTCGCCGTTCAGCCATAGGTCGGCCAGGGTGTCTTCCACGCGCCGCTGGATGGTTCGTCTCAAGGGTCTTGCGCCGAATTTCGGATCGTAGCCTTCTTCTGCCAGCGCGTCACGCGCCTCATCACTCACCTTGAGCGCAATCCCGCGCAGGGCGAGCGCTTCTTTGGGCTCCTTGATCATGAGGTCGACGATGGCGCGGATGTCTTCTTTCGAGAGTTCATGGAAGATCACGATCTCATCCACCCGGTTCAAAAACTCGGGCCGGAAAAGCTCTTTTAAGACGCTGTCCACCCGCTCCTCCATCGCCTGATGGCCTGTGGCGCCAAAGCCGATCCCGTGGGATTTCAACGTTGTGCCCGCGTTGGAGGTCATAATGATGATGGTGTTTTCAAAGTTAATCACGCGCCCGTGGCTGTCTGTGAGGCGCCCGTCGTCCAGGATCTGCAAAAGCATGTTGTATACATCAGCGTGCGCTTTTTCAATCTCATCAAAGAGCACCACACTGTAGGGTTTTCTTCGGATCTTCTCGGTCAACTGACCACCGTCGTCATAGCCGACGTAGCCGGGAGGCGAACCGATGAGCTTGCTCACGGTATGCGGCTCCATGAATTCGGACATGTCAAGGCGCACCAGACTGTCCTCAGTGTCAAACATAACTTCAGCCAAGGCTTTTACTAACTCGGTTTTTCCGACACCGGTCGGACCGACAAAGAGAAACGAGGGTGGTTTTTTCTTGGGCGCAAAGCCCGCGCGGGTGCGCCTCACAGCGCGTGACAACGCATTCACCGCCTGCTCTTGCCCCACGACACGCTGGTGCAATTTATCTTCTAGGTTTAAAAGCCGTCCCGATTCGGACTGTGTCAGTTTTTGCACCGGGATGCCCGTCCACATTTCGACGACGCCCGCAATATCCTGCTCCGTCATTTCAACGGGGACACACTCGGCCTCCACGGTTTTTATTTCAGATTCAAGGCGCATGAGTTCTGAGCGGATCTCTGCCTGTTGTTCGTACAGCGGAATCGCGTCATCTTTCGATGAGCGTTCGGAAATTTCCTTTTCGTTCTCCTCACGCATCTCCAAGAGTTCATCCTGCCTGTCTTGCAAGCGTTTTAACTCCGTAAGACAAGCGGAATCAAGGTTTTGTCTTGAACCGGCCTCATCGATTAAATCGATGGCCTTATCCGGCTGGTAGCGGTCCATGATGTAGCGGTTGGACAGTCGCACCGCTGTTTCCAGTACAGGAGCCGGGAAGATCACGTGATGGTGTTTTTCGTAGTAGTCCTTCACGCCCATAAGGATCCGGAGGGTCAACGCTTCTGAGGGTTCGTCGATCATGACTTTTTGAAAGCGCCGTTCAAGCGCGGAATCTTTTTCAATAAAGCGGCGGTATTCATCCAAGGTGGTCGATCCGATGACACGGATCTCACCGCGGGCCAAGGCGGGCTTCAAGATGTTGGCCGCGTTCATCGCGCCTTCCGCGTCGCCCGCCCCCATGATGTTATGGAGTTCATCGATGACCAGAATGACGTTGCGTGAACGCCTCGCGTCGTCCACGACGCCTTTCATGCGGCTTTCAAACTGGCCGCGAAATTGCGTCCCGGCGACCATAGCGGTCATATCGAGCAAGAACAGTTCCTGGTCAAGCAATTTGGCCGGGACATCGCCTTCAATGATGCGCACCGCCAAGCCTTCGGCGATGGCGGTCTTGCCGACACCCGCTTCTCCGATCAGGGCGGGGTTATTTTTAGAGCGCCTGTTTAGGATTTGCACGGTGCGTGCCAATTCTTCATCGCGCCCGATGATGCGATCGATGCGACCTGCGCGCGCTTCTTCTGTCAAGTTGATGGCAAATTGTTCTAAGAATTTTCTTTTGCGTTCCTTTTTCTTGCGCCCTGTGCGCTTTTCGTCGCGCGTGCGCTGGTAACCTTCGCGCTCGTCGGGCTCACCGATCGTAGCGGACATCAGTTCGCCGATGGACGCGCGGGGACGAAGTGAGGGAGGGCTTGGTTTGTCATCGTCTTTTTCTTCCTCCTCATCCTCTTCTACTCCACTTTGGAACAATTCCTTTGCCAGGGGCAATTCGGACAGCTCGCCAAAATCAGAAAAGTCCGCTGACAACAGGCCCTTTAATAAGTCTTCCGGACTTTTAGCGGAGAT
>Ga0265294_10001712_pt1 | contig 29544 bp, 25 predicted proteins | sample MunlanPumphouse3_FD_192504 | JGI IMG/M metagenome (GOLD analysis project Ga0265294, IMG submission 192504) | Groundwater microbial communities from a municipal landfill in Southern Ontario, Canada - Pumphouse #3 | ecosystem: Environmental > Aquatic > Deep subsurface > Groundwater | place...
CCATGTATCACGTTTGGGATAACTTGGAAGATGAGGTATGGAATGACATGTAAGCCCGGTGAGTTGGTCGGCATCCCGTTTCCCTATTCGGATTTAAATACTAAAAAAAGACGGCCTGTTCTCGTCGTGACCCCTCTCGACAGTCACGGTGATTTTATGGGCTTAGCGGTTACTTCGGTACCTACCGTAGAATCGGCGGTTGGCATTAATGAAAAATCGATGGCCATCGGCCGGCTGCCTAAACCGAGCTGGATACGTATTGATAAAATTTTTACATTAAGTGAAACTATTATCGTTAGGAACTATGGTGCCTTGGATGCCGCTGCCTTTCGGAAGGTTATGGAGAGGCTGTGTGATTACCTTGGCTGCAGCAGTCTGTAAGTACATAAGCCAGTCAGCGAGCCTTCAAACTTTAGATTTTTAAAGAAAAATAAAGTCACAAAGTAATGTCCCCGAAAGTTTCCTGCTAAGAGCGGTTATCTCCCAGGCGGGCTTAAATGTGGCGGATTTTATAAAGAATCTGTAAACTGTTGAAAACGGTAAGGGGCGGTTATGGTTCACACTGAGGCTGAAAAGTATCAAAAGCTAATAAACTAGCAACGTCCCCTCTATCGTCCCGTATCAGCTTTATTTATTCTGTAAGCATGAAAACTGAAAATATGGCAAAACCCAATCAACAATATACATTACTGCTCCCTCTTTCGAATAAGCGTAACAAAAAAGGAAAATCATGTTTAACGATCAATCCATTCTAATTACCGGTGGTACAGGTTCTTTTGGGAAAAAATATACCAAAACTATATTGTCTCGTTACAAACCGAAACGTGTGATTATTTATTCCCGAGATGAACTGAAGCAGTTCGAGATGCAACAGGTTTACAATGATCCGTGTATGCGCTATTTTATCGGGGATGTCAGGGACAGGGAAAGGCTCACTCAGGCTATGCGGGGTGTCGATTATGTTATCCATGCAGCCGCACTTAAGCAAGTTCCTGCTGCTGAGTACAATCCAACTGAATGTATAAAGACAAATATCAATGGCGCTGAAAATGTTATTCACGCTGCGTTGCATAATAAAATAAAAAAAGTTATTGCTCTTTCTACCGACAAGGCTGCCAGTCCGATTAATCTTTATGGTGCCACCAAACTGTGTTCTGATAAATTATTTGTTGCCGCAAATAATATGGCTGGTGGGCAGGATACACGATTTGCTGCTGTTCGTTATGGAAATGTGGTTGGTTCCAGGGGTTCCGTCGTTCCATTTTTTAAAAAGCTTATCGCGGAGGGTGCTGATTATTTGCCCATAACCGATGAGCAGATGACCCGTTTTTGGATTACGCTTCAAGAGGGCGTAGATTTTGTATTGAAAAATTTTGAGAGGATGCACGGGGGAGAAATTTTTGTTCCAAAAATTCCTTCGATTAAAATTACTGACTTAGCTTCATCCCTTGCTCCGAAATTATCTCAAAAAAATATTGGTATACGACCGGGTGAGAAATTGCATGAGACAATGTGCCCCAAAGACGATTCTCACCTGACCGTGGAATTTATTGATCATTACGTGATTAAACCATCCATCAAATTTTTTAAGAAAAATATTGATTATACCGTTAATGATATTGGTGAACATGGTCAACCCGTCGAACAAGGCTTTGAGTACAGTTCTGATACAAACCCACATTTTTTAACGATTGATGAAATCAAGGAATATGATAAGAAGGCAGAATTATGATTCCCTATGGTAGGCAGTGCGTTGATGAGGATGATATTCGGGCGGTTGTTGATGTTTTACGCTCAGACTGGTTGACAACCGGACCCGCGGTTACAACATTTGAAAAAAACATTGCATCCTTTGTCGGTGCCAATAACGCAGTTGCTGTTTGCAACGGTACGGCTGCACTGCATTGTGCTATGTATGCTTTAGACATAGGCCCCGGGGATGAAGTTATTGTTCCCCCCATCACCTTTGCGGCTACTGCAAATTGTGTTTGTTACAGGGTCGCGATTCCTGTATTTGCGGATGTTGATCCAAACACCTTGCTTATTGACCCGGAACAGGTTGAACAAAAAATCACAGCAAATACCAAAGCCATTATTGGTGTGGACTATGCCGGTCAGCCATGCGATTGGGATCGACTCCGTGAGATTGCCACCCGGCATGGGGTTGCCCTTGTTGCGGACGGCTGCCACGCATTAGGTGCAGAATATAAATACAGAAAAGTTGGTACGCTGGCCGATTTAACGGTTTTCAGCTTCCATCCGGTCAAACATATCACAACCGGGGAAGGCGGCATGATCGTCACCAACAACGATGATTATGCCGCCAGGATGCGTCTTTTCAGAAGCCACGGTATAACGAGCGATGCCAGGCAGCGCGAAAAAGCAGGTTCCTGGTTTTATGAAATGGTTGATCTTGGATATAATTACCGGATTTCCGATATCCAATGTGCTTTGGGAACCAGTCAGCTTGCCAAACTTGCTAAATGGATTGAACGCCGACGGGAAATTGCGGCATGCTATGATCGTTTTTTTGCAAATAATAATATAGCCCAACCTTTGAACGTCAGCGAACATGTGACGCATGCATATCATCTCTACGTTGTCAGAATTTCAAACCGCGATGCCATTTTTTCAGCATTACGGGCAAAGGGAATCGGCGTTAATGTTCACTATGTTCCGGTACATTTACATCCTTTTTATAGAAAGAAATTTGGAACCCGGGAAGGAATGTGTCCGAATGCTGAAAATGCGTATACACAAATTATTAGTTTGCCCATGTTCCCCGGATTGACCAAGACGCTACAAAATAAAGTGTTTGAAACGATAGAAACAGTAACGCTTTGAAGTGGACTTATGGGATGAATATTTCGAGTAACAGACCAGACCGACTCGTTTTAGGAACAGCTCAGTTAGGAATGCGTTACGGCATTGCTAATACTGAAGGCAAACCAGATCAATCTGTTGCAACAGCTATTATAGCAGAGGCACTTGATCACGGCATTTATCAATTTGATACTGCGCAAGGATATGGAGACAGTGAAGACGTTCTTGGACACGCACTTGCAAATCAAAGGCGAAAAGACAGCGTTCGGATTATCAGTAAGCTTCCACCCGTGTTGGATAATCCTTCCAGTGAATGCCTTCGGAAAAGCGTGGAACAAAGTATTCGCAGATTGGGCATTGATCGGTTGTCCGGATTGATGCTGCACAGGGAAGAACAATTAGAACTTTGGGATCACGGTCTTGGGCAGATGATGTCGGCCCTTGTTAAGGATGGGCTTGTGAAACAGATTGGTGTTTCTGTGTATTCTCCTGAAAAAGCGCTTCAGGCCTTGGAGTGTAACGATATCTCAATTATTCAAGTTCCTTCCAATATACTGGATACCCGTTTTGAAAAATCAGGTGTATTTAACTATGCCGCCCGTTTAGGAAAAACAGTGTACGTAAGGAGTATTTTCTTGCAGGGATTACTCTTGATGGAACAACTTCCTAAGCATATGCATTTTGCTGCCAAGTATCACAATGCAGTGCGTTCATTGGCGCATGAACTTGGTATCACTGTATGTGAACTGGCATTATGGTATGCTCGCGAGGCGTATCCCGAAGCACGAATTGTGTTTGGAGTTGATACACCCAGTCAAATTCAGATCAATGTGCAATACTGGGAAAAAGAACGCCCCTCGCTTGAGGTTGCATCTATTCGTAGTCGAATAGGTAAAGTGCCTGAACGAGTGCTTAATCCCAGTCTATGGTAAAATTAATTTTTGCAAAACAAGTTTTTAAATAATAGGGGACAGAAAAATGAATAAGTTGCACAAGTGTATGGCAATGCAAAGTCGCGCTGAGAACCGGATTCCGGGGATGACGCAACTTCTCTCTAAAAGGCCGGATCGCTTTTCCCGTGGAGTATGGCCAGGATATTTCCAAAAAGCTCAAGGGTGTCATATATGGGACTTGGACGGGAATAGGTATCTTGATATGAGTATTGGGGGGGTAGGTGCGACAGTTCTCGGCTATGCAGATCCTGATGTCGACGGCGCAGTGCGGGAAGCGATTGCCAATGGGGTTGCCTGTTCCTTGAATTGCCCCGAAGAAATTGAATTGGCAGATCTTTTGTGTGATTTGCATCCATGGGCCGATAAGGTTCGTTACAGCCGAAGTGGCGGTGAGGCAATGACCATGGCTGTTCGTATCGCAAGGGCACACACCAGGAGGTCAAAAATTGCTTTTTGCGGTTATCACGGGTGGCATGATTGGTATCTGGCTGCAAATCTCAAAGACGATAGATCACTCAACGGACATCTTATCAATGGTCTTGACCCTTGTGGAGTTCCACGGGAATTAGCTGGTACAGCCGTGCCTTTTCATATGAATTCTATAGAAGACTTTATGGATGCAATTCATTATTGCGGTGATGATCTTGCAGCCGTTGTCATGGAACCCCTTCGCAATATAGAGCCTGATCCAGAATTTATGCGTATAATTCGAAACGCTGTGGATAAAGCCGATGCAGTGCTTATTATGGATGAAATTTCTGCCGGTTTACGCTATAACACCGGTGGTGCTCATATGGTAATGCATCCGGTTGAACCCGATATGGCTGTTTTTTCCAAAGCACTGGGAAACGGGTATGCTATTTCAGCTGTTATCGGTAGAAAGGAAGTGATGGATTCTGCGCAAAATACCTTCATCAGTTCTACGAATTGGACCGAGCGCATAGGTCCTGTGGCAGCGCTTGCTACACTTCGAAAACATGCAGAAAAAAAAGTGTACGAACATCTCATTGCCATGGGGAAAGCTGTTCAACTGGGTTGGTTGGACGCAGCAAAACAGGCTGGACTGCCCATTGATGTAGGCGGAATGAAACCTATGTCTCATTTTAAAATTACGGTACCGGAATGGCCAAAGGTAAAAGCCTACTTCGTACAGGAGATGCTGAAAAAAGGATTTCTGGCCTCTGATTTATTTTACTCAATGTACGCACATTCGAGTGCGGATGTAGAGTCCTATTTGACTGCTGTGGAAGAAGTCTTTCAAAACATCGCCGTGGTTCTGAGCAACGGTAATATTGATAAGGTAATTGAAGGCAACCCCGCCATGATGGGTTTCGAAAGACTGAATTAAGGATTAATTATGCGTGTTACGGCTATTATTCAGGCTCGAATGGGATCAACCCGTCTCCCGGGAAAGGTTTTACTGGAAGTGAGCGGCAAGCCCTTGCTGGCATATCTTATTGAGCGGTTGCGTAGAGCAAAGCATATTAAGAACATTATTCTTGCAACCTCCAACCTGCCTCAAGACAATCCAATTGCATCTTTTTGTCGTAGCGAGAATATAAAGCTGTTCCGCGGAGATGAATCCGACGTTCTTGACAGGTATTACAGGGCTGCCTGTCAGGTTCAAGCAGAGCATATCATGCGAATTACAGGTGATTGCCCGCTTATAGATCCCAATGTGTGTGATTTTGTCGTTGATTCATATTTTGAACGTTCCGTTGATTATGTGCATACCGCCGAAAATTTTGCAGAAGGCCTTGACTGTGAGGTGTTTTCATTTGACGCTTTAAAGCGTTCCTGGGAACAAGCCAGACTTTTTTCTGAAAGAGAACATGTAACTTTATATATTCGGAATAATCCGGAAAAATTTACTTTTTTTGTTGTTAATAATACGATTGATGACTCATGGATACGTATCACTATCGATTGCAAAGAAGATTTTGATGTCGTGAAAAATATTATTTTGAGCGCCCAAAAAGAAAAAAAACAAATCGATATGATATATATACGTGATTTTTTAAAAAATAATCGCGACGTGTTCCGTATTAATGCCGATATTATCCGTAACGAAGGCCTTTTGAAATCGCTTAAAAACGATAATGTTGTAACGGAAAAGTAACTATGATGAAAATAGCCTTTCGTGCAGACGCCACTATCCAGATAGGCACAGGCCATATTATGCGTTGCCTGACTCTGGCCGACGCCTTACGTGAACATGGCGTCCAAACTTCGTTTATCTGTCGGGATCTTCCGGGGTTTCCGGCTAAACTGTTTAAAGATCGAGGGCATGAACTTCACATGCTGCCGGCACCTTTGGATGACAAATTTACACCCCAGGGTGGTCCGGCACATGCTGCCTGGCTCAGAGTTCCATGGGAAGAGGACGCTGCTCAGACATCCCGTGTGCTTCAACGTTTAGGAAAACTGGATTGGCTGGTCATCGATCACTATGCATTGGATTGTTGCTGGGAAGAATCACTTCGACCTTATACTAAAAAAATCATGGTGATTGATGACTTGGCGGACAGAAATCATGATTGTGATTTATTGCTGGACCAGACGATGGCGGCATCGGATAACAGTTATGTCAACCTTGTACCACCTGCTTGTCATTTTTTGCTTGGCCCCAAATACGCATTGCTACGGCCACAGTTTTTTCGATATCGAGAAAATGCACTTGAAAGGAAAAAGCGGGTCAGCAAAATTCGAAATGTTTTGATAGCCATGGGCGGCACCGATCCGGAAAACATCACCGGCATTGTTCTGCAGGGTTTGGATTTGCTGGATGATAAGAACATAAATGTGACAGTTGTTCTCGGCTCTTCGGCCCCCTATCTTTCGAAGGTAGCTCAGCAGGCTCAAAATTTTTCTTTTCCGGTTCGTGTGCTTAGTGATGTTAAAAAAATGGCTGAACTTATGGCTGAACAGGATGTGTGTGTGGGAAGCGGAGGGATGACGGCATGGGAGAGGTGTGTGCTCGGGGTGCCGTCAATAGTTATTGTTTTTGCTGATAATCAGGCACATGTTATAGATACACTGTCCGCGCAAGGTGCTGTATATTTTTTGGGAAAAGCCAAAGAAATTTTTCCCAAAGATATAAAAAATGCACTCTTTTTTCTAAAAGAAAATCCTGAAACGTATCGAACGATGGTCGATAATTGCCTGAAAGTTTGTGACGGGAAAGGGACAAAAAGGGTTTTGTCGTCAATCCTTGCCATGGGGATTACCTTGCGTTTGGCTGAAGCGCGTGATTGTCGACAATATTGGGCATGGGCTAATGACCCGATCGTCCGAGAGTCTTCTTTTTCATCTGCCACAATTCCATATGAGGATCATGTTAAATGGTTTCATTCCAAATTGGATGATCCTGAATCTTTTCTTTATGTAGCTGACTTAATGGATGGTACACCTGTTGGTCAGATACGTTTTGAATATTCTGTCCCCCAAACCATAATAAGTGTGAGTGTAGGTGAACGATTCCGAGGTTTTGGCCTTGGAACCCCCCTTATTAAAAAAAGCGTAGTCCTCTTCCGCGAACAATTTTCTGAGCTCTCGAAGATAATTGCTAAAATTCGGTTAGAAAACGATGCATCGATAGCTATGTTTCAACGTAGTGGATTTGTAAATGTCGGAATTTTCCAACGTTTATCAGGAGATTCATTTGTCCAGATGATTCTGAATTGATTTTATCAATTTAATGAACTGTTTTATCAATAAATATTAAGTGTTATCAAGGATAAACATCATGCGACAGATTGTCCTTCAAAATCATAAAATTGGTTGCGGAAATCCCCCCTTCATCATTGCTGAAATGTCCGGCAATCATAACCAGTCTTTGGAGCGTGCGTTAGAAATTGTTGAGGCCGCTGCTAAGTCGGGTGCGCATGCCCTCAAGCTGCAGACTTATACACCAGACACTATGACGTTGGATCTGAAGGATGGCGATTTTTTTATTTCTGACGAAGCCAGTCTCTGGAAGGGAAAATCCTTATATGAGTTGTACGCGGAAGCCCATACCCCGTGGGAGTGGCACAAGCCTATATTTCAGCGGGCCAGAGAACTCGGCTTAATAGCATTCAGCACCCCCTTTGACGAGACAGCCGTTGATTTTTTAGAAAATTTGGATGTGCCCTGTTATAAGGTTGCTTCCTTTGAAAATACGGATTTGCCTCTAATTCGAAAAATTGCAGCCACGGGCAAACCCATGATTATCTCTACCGGCATGGCCTCAATCGCAGAACTCGATGAAACCGTGCGAACTGCCCGTGAAGCGGGTTGCAACGATATCATCCTCCTTAAATGTACAAGTACCTACCCGGCTACCCCAGAGAATACGAATATTTTAACCATCCCCCACATGTGCGCGCTGTTTGACTGCGAAGTCGGCCTTTCCGACCACACCATGGGCTTGGGTGTATCAGTTGCCAGTGTAGCGTTGGGTGCAACAGTGATTGAAAAACATTTCACCCTCAATCGCGCCGATGGCGGTGTCGATTCCACTTTTTCTCTGGAACCACAGGAAATGTGTTCCTTGGTCACAGAAACCAAACGCGCCTGGCATGCGTTGGGGAAAATCCAGTACGGACCGACAAATAAAGAAAAAAAATCTATGGTCTATCGACGTTCTCTATACATCACTCAAGACCTCAAGGCTGGTGATAGGCTTACAAAAGAAAATCTTCGCGCTATTCGTCCTGGTTATGGGGTAGCTCCTAAGTATTTTGATATTTTGTTGGGAAAACGCGTGAATCAAGATGTAAAGTGCGGTACGCCGATGGTGTGGGAATTAATTGGGTAGTAACTCTGAGTAAATTTAAAAAGATAATTGATGAACTCGTAAAAAGTTTAAAGCAAAAAAAATTTTGATGTTTTAGTCATAAATACACAGGCGTTTGTGTCTGAAAAATCCAAATAAAACTTTTTATCCGCTATGAAACCGCCCTAATTTGACATCGAAAATGTTCAAGACGAGTATTGGACAATTGTTTCATTCTAATTGTTCGATGAGCAATGACCGGATTAACCCATAATCCAAACATATCCTTGGAGGTAATCTCATATGCAGTTTATAGATCTTGGTGCGCAGCAGAAAAGAATTAAAGAAAAAATTGATAACAACATAGCAAACGTTCTTGCTCACGGAAAATACATTATGGGGCCGGAGGTTTCGGAGTTAGAGAAACGCCTGGCTGAATATGTTAATGCTGAACATGCTATTGCCTGTTCTTCTGGTACTGATGCCCTTTTGATGGCCCTGATGGCGCATGGCGTTGGACCCGGTGACGCTATTTTTACCTCGCCGTTTACATTTATTGCTACAGCTGAAGTGATCAGCATACTTGGTGCTACCCCTGTTTTTGTGGATATAAATTCTGATACCTTTAATATCGATCCAGAACTTCTATATAAGGCTATTACTGCCCTCAAAGAAGGGAAATCAGATCAATATCCTTTGCCGGTCGGCCCAATCGGTCAAGGTCTGAATCCAAAAGGAATAATCAGTGTCGATCTTTTCGGGCTTCCGTGTGATTACGATCAGATTCAAGCGGTTTGCAAAAAACACGACCTGTTTCTCATAGAAGATGCCGCTCAGGGATTTGGGGCTGAATATAAAGGGCGAAAAGCATGTTCGTTCGGCGATATAGGTTGCACATCCTTTTTCCCGGCTAAGCCATTGGGCTGTTACGGGGATGGGGGAATGTGTTTTACAAATGATGATAACCTGGCTCAGAAAATGCGGTCGGTACGGGTACATGGAAAGGGAACGCATAAATATGATAACGTCCGCGTCGGTATCAACGGCCGTCTTGATACCATACAGGCCGCCATATTACATGCCAAATTTGATATATTCCCGGAAGAGGTAGAACTTCGGAATGAAGTAGCCGACCGGTATGCTCGAATGTTGAATGCCGGCTCAAACGTATGCGCACCTCGCACACCGGCAGGATTTAAAAGTGTATGGGCTCAATATTCAGTTCTGGCTGAAAATCAGGATGCCCGTGAATCCCTGATGGCAAAATTGAAATCAAATAATATTCCCAGCGCAATTTACTATCCTAAACCGCTGCATCTCCAAAACGTTTATTCATTCTTAGGCTATAAAGAAGGTGCCTTTCCAGTAAGTGAAAATAGTGCAAATTGTATTTTCAGCCTGCCAATGTATCCATATCTGGAAGAAGCGGATCAGAAAAATATCGCAATGATTTTGTCTGAATGATTGTATACAATTTTATGATTGAAGGGGAGTGTAAATGATAGATTCAAAAAAAACAAACAGCCCGTCCGTCGCCGTTATAGGTTCCGGATACTGGGGCAAAAATCTGGTTCGAAATTTTCACAAGCTTGGAGTCCTGAAGCTGATTTGCGATAAAAGTGAAACAGCGATTTTAAATTTTAAAGAGCAATATTCCGATATCAAAACCTGCCTGGCTTTGACAGACGTACTATCCAGGGAAGATATCAAAGCAGTTGTCATTGCCACGCCTGCTGAGACTCATTTTACAATTGCCAGAGAAGCGTTGCTTGCGGGTAAGCATGTGTATGTTGAAAAACCGCTGGTTCTTGAAGAAGAAGAGGGGCAGGAACTGATTAAGATCGCTGCCGAAAAGAATAAAATACTGATGGTGGGCCATCTTCTTCAGTATCATCCGGTTTTTGTCCGCCTCAAGGAAATGGTTCGTTCAGGTGAACTTGGCCGGATTAATTATATTTATTCTCACCGACTCAATCTGGGCAAAATCAGGAGAGAGGAAAATATTCTCTGGTCCTTTGCCCCGCACGATATTTCCATGATTCTGTCACTCGCCGGAGAAGAACCGGAATACGTTCTGGCTACCGGCGGTAATTATCTGCATCAGAAAATTGCCGATGTAACCACCACCCATATGGGCTTTGCCTCGGGACTTAAGGCTCATGTTTTTGTGTCATGGCTTCATCCGTTCAAGGAACAGAAACTGGTGGTGGTGGGTGACCGCAAAATGGCGGTTTTTGATGATACACTGACTTGGGATGACAAGCTGCTTCTCTACCCGCATGAAATTAAATGGCAGGATAATATGCCGGTTCCGACCAAAGGTGAACCCGAACGGGTCAACATTAAGCAGGACGAGCCCCTTCGGCTGGAATGTGAGCATTTTCTGAATTGTATAGCTACTGGTAACCAACCAATAACAGACGGGCAGGAGGGGGTAAGCGTCCTCAGGGTCCTCAATGCAGGACAGTACTCGCTTGATAACTGCGGCCGGAAGGTATACCTGAAGGATGCTGAAAAGGCATCTCAGTCCTCAAAAGAAACATCATCTGATTATTTTGTTCATGAAACCGCTTTAATCGATGATGGCACGAAAATTGGAAAAGGCTCAAAAATCTGGCATTTTTCTCATGTGCTTTCGGGATCAAAAGTCGGAGAGAACTGCAATATTGGCCAGAATGCAGTAATAGGTCCCGATGTTACCATAGGCAATGGCTGCAAAATTCAGAATAATATTTCCGTTTACAAGGGGGTAACTCTGGAAGACGGGGTGTTCTGCGGCCCCAGTATGGTGTTTACCAATGTCTATAATCCAAGGGCAGAAATCCGCAAAATGGATCAGGTCCGCCCGACGCTGGTCAAAAAAGGCGCAACATTGGGCGCCAACTGTACAATCGTTTGTGGTGTAACCATCGGCCGCTATGCATTTATAGGGGCGGGGGCGGTGGTGACCAAAAATGTTCGTGATTATGCACTTGTTGTGGGAAATCCCGGCAAACAGATTGGCTGGATGTGTGAATGTGGGGAGCGGCTGACGGATAATCTGGAATGCCTGGCCTGTGGGAAATTTTATCAAAAAACAGAAAACAATAACCTCACCCAGATCCAGAAGAGTTCAATATCGATTAACTATTCTAACTCAGTGAGCGCTCAAAAGATAAAATGACAAATTTGTAAAATAAGTTAATATAACAGGGTCTTATTAAATTTATGGAGGGTAAAAAAGCTATAATAGGTGTTGTCGCCCTTAGGTACGTTGATAGTCGTCGTCTTTGAGCAAATAATAGGGCGAGATGCGAGTCTCGACTTTCGAAGAGGAATGCCATTTGCTTTGGATATGCTCGCAGGGTTGCTCTAAAGAAATTCTGAATCCGCGTGTTTCTTAGCTTTTTTTCTGATTAATCATAATGTTGGTCTAAAATTCATACAATTGATTGAGGGTTTAATATAAGATGAAAAAGATTGCCCTGTTTATACCTGACTTTGGGGGGGGGGGTGCTGAGCGAATTATGCTGAGACTTGCCGGTTTTTTCCTGAAAAAAGGTTACATTGTTGATTTCGTGGTTGTCAGAAAACTGGGGCCTCTTCAATATTTATTGCCACAAAAAGCAAATGTAATTGTGTTGAATTCAAGAAGGACTGCATTTTCTCTGCCGAAACTTATTAAATATTTGAGAAAAGAGAGGCCGTTTGCAATCTTATCGACCCTTCACACCGCCAATTGGATTGCCGCGCTTGCCAAGATGCTGTCATTTAATGATACAAAGTCTGTAATTCGAGTTGCTACATACTTAAGTCGAAAAAAACACAATTCTGTATCATTAGACTACCATCTCAATAAGTTATTCTATTTGGTGGCTTCAAGAATTGCTTTTTCGATTATAGGAATTAGTGGAGGAGTGGCAAATGATTTAGTACAAAACATCGGTTTGCGAGCGAAAAATATCAGAACGATTTACAACCCAGCATACAGTGATGACATTTCCTTGTTGGCCAATGAATCATTGAATCATCCATGGTTTGATGACAAAGGGATAGTGGTCGTTGGCGTAGGTAATTTGACTCTTACCAAAGATTTCAATACGCTGCTAAAAGCTTTTTATTTGGTGAGACAAAAAATAAAAGCTAAGCTTATAATCCTTGGTGAAGGCCCGGAAAGAGAGAATCTTGTGAAAACTGCCAGACAGCTTAAATTAGAAAATGATGTTATGCTCCCGGGATTTGTTAAAAATCCTTATTCTTATATGGAACGTGCTTCAGTATTTGTATGTTCTTCGAGATATGAAGGATTTGCGAATGTTATCGTTGAGTCGCTGGCCGTTAATACGCCGGTGGTCTCTACAGACTGCCAATCCGGTCCGCGGGAGATTCTTGAGAATGGTAAATGGGGTAAGCTGGTTCCTGTTGGAAATGCGGAGTTATTAAGCAATGCGATTATTGAAACATTGCGGGAAGAAAAAACAATAGATTTGCGCCAGAGGGCAAAACAGTTTGATCTGGAAATAATTGGAAATCAATATTTGATGGCAATGGGAGTTGACAAGATTTGAGCATTAAAGCACTTTCACTTGATTTTGCCTTCTATGGTTTGTTGGACATTCTTCAGCGGTCTGTCGGGATAATTATGGTCCCGATTTACACACGGGTTCTGAGCCAAACGGAGTACGGGAATCTTGATATTGTTATAATTATCAGTAGTGTTCTTTGTATTCTTGTAGATTTACAATTTATTTCAGGATTTTCGAGACTATACTACGATTATAGAAATGCGGGAAAGGGTAAGCGCTTTGTTGGTACCACTATTGTCAGTCGGTTAGTAGGTGGAGTTACTATCACTGCTGCATTTATAATCCTTGGATTTCTTGGCAATATTGAATTTGCTTTCCTGCCATCTTTTAAGGCCAATACATCTGCGTGGATTTTGGCTGCCATAAGCGTTCCACTCACTCTTACCTATGATATCCTGATGTTACAGACAAGAATGCTTAGATGGAAAAAATGGTTCGCACTTGGAGCACTTTTTAACTGCTTTCTTTCGTGTGCATTCAGCGTCGTCTTTGTTATATTTTTAGAGTTGGGTATTGTAGGTGTTGTTCTTGGATTGGGGCTTGGTAAGCTTGTCGGCGTACTCCTGCTAAGTGGGGGGCTTCGCAAAGAGATTAAGCTATGTTTAGATGTAGCACCATTCAAAGAGCTTATGAAGTACTCGATGCCATTAGTGCCTGGATGGTGGTTTGCGTTTGGTTCGGCATATTTGAGTCGTTTTTTTGTTTTTGCTGAACTCGGCGCTGCCGACAATGCAATCCTGGCTGTGTGCATGAAGGTTGCCGGTGTTGTTGGCCTGTTTAGCACCTCTTTTAAGTTAGCATGGGAGCCGCTCGCAATGGCCTGTATTGGTGATGAGTCTGGAGAAGTCTTTTATGTGAGATCAATGAGACTATTCATAGCTGGGGGGCTTTTTAGCGTATTCTTTCTATCAATATTAATCGGCCCAATTCTCACGGCTTTTACCCCTGAGTCCTATAGTGCTGTAAAGTATTACTTTCCATTGTTTGCGGTCGGTGCGCTGTTGAGTGGATGTGCAAATAATTTGCGGTTGGGGAATCTGATTGCAAAAAAAACCTATTGGATATCAATCAGTTCTATAGTTTGTATTGCCATCAATCTTATTATGCTAATTGCCTTTACCAAAAGCTATGGGATTGTTGCTGCCGGTCTTGCGTGGATTGTTTCATTTGCCGTTAAAGATGTGATAATGTATGTTACTGCTCAGAAAAATTACTACATTCCTTACGATAAAAAATCGTTTGTGCTGTTGGGATTGGGGTGTGGGTTGCTTGTCTTGTTGGGAATGTGCAGTCATAGCCGGCACATTCCAGACTGGTTGTTCACAAGTTCAGTTGCATCAATAGGTACTATTTTCCCGTGGTTTGTGATGGCGCCTTTCGAACGGAAAGCAATAATCAACTTTTTACGACAGAGAAACTGGTTATTATTTGTTTCCGGTTAATGGTTCGCAGGTAGGAATTTTCGATGTCAAACAAGATTGATCGGTTTTGGGCCTTTACCATCCTTTTTTTGAACGGATGGAACTGGGCATTGCCGGTAACCAGCGTAGCTATGCCGACCTGGTTTACCCCCGTGCAAATAGTACACGGAATTTTTACACACGAATTGTTATTTTTAATTTACTTAGTTTTCATAGTAATCAGACTTCGTGGATACCTTCCAATTCGTAAACACGCTCCGGGCAATAATATTGCTTTTTTTATCATTGGCCTTGGTTTTTTAGGGTGTATATCGAATGGTTTAAACTTTCAGCCGTTTAAAGAGATGGGGGAGGCTGGACGATTATTTCTCTTAGCCGTGTTTTTTTTAATATCGATAAACTGGGCGAAAAGACATGGTTCAACATTTATTCTCAGATCTCTTCTTCTTGGTATAGCTTGTGCCGGTGTGGTTAACCTCTACTATTCCTTTGCCATTTGTTTCAATACTGTGGGGGGGCTGCCTTTCCTGCTTGGCCAGAAAGGGCCAGGTGGCTCTCTGGGGTTTTCTGTGATTCTTAGCGCTTGGTTTCTGCTGGAGCGAAATGGGACGTTCAGCGTTGCGATTGCGATCGTGTTGGCGGTTATAGGTATATTTGGTGCATCAATTAGTTATTCCAAATTAGCGATGCTGATGGCGGGTTTTGGCATGATTGCATGGGGTGTTGTTCTGTGCTGGAGCCTTGTTAAACGACGTTCTCATAGGGCTATTATTATGATGTTAGTTGTCCTTTTTGCTTTTGCATACGTTAATCATGGAAAAATTGATCTATATTTTAAAGGTGTTAATGCTGCTATTAATAATAAGTTTGTCCATTTAAGCGAGGGTTCAATCATGAGCCGTTCACTATATTTCTTCTCAACTGCAGAGATTATATCGCGTCATCCCTTGTTTGGTGTTGGATATGCGGGCTTCTATGATGCTGTCACAAAGACTGTAAGTGTTGAAAACAGATGGAGTTGCTTGGAGGATCCAATCTCTGGCAACGATGGTAAGTCTAACCCACACAACGCATTTCTTTATTATGCTTCCGCAAACGGGATACCTGGGTTGTTTTTGACCGTAGTTTTGTTTTTCTTCGTTTTACGAGAGTTTTGGCGATGTTTTTCAGGTCGTGGCGTTCAGGGCAAAGTTATATGGGGCTGTTTGGCAGGGGCATATTTTGTGTACGGAATGACAGTGCCTTCGCTTTTCAACACAGCCATCCTATATATACCGGCAGCGGTTGCCATTGCATTTACCTCCCAAAATTGTTCAAACAGCGAATCAATTCAGTCCAATAAAGCGAACTGAGATGCTTTATAGATTGTGTATAGCCAACGTATCGCAGCATATTTTATTTTAGAGTTTTAGTTTTGGCTTCTATAGAAAAGGTGGTGTTTTTCAGAAGGAGACTTATTAAGTGAATAATTTTCATATTGTTTTGGTTGGATATTCAGCCCCCAAATTTATCGATATAATGGCATATGTTCATGAAAAATGTAATTATCAGCTTTCTTTCATCATACCGTCGTTAAAAGATGTTAATTCGCTTTTGAAAAGTGGAATCTCTCTTGAGAACATATATTATATAAACGAGTTCGTAAGTAAAAATTCTGATATAAGCGATATCGAGTACCTCAGTATTTTGGAAAAGGGGTCGGAAGTACCAACAATTCATAACATGATCATGAGCGATCGCATTGTCAATAAACTTCCATATACTGATGGAATAGCGTATGCAGCGAATCTCGCATGCAATTTTAAAACTTTATTTGAAAAATTAGGACCATCAGTTGTTATAGGGGGGCATGATGGAATGCATTCTGCTATTGGTTCCGCTGTTGCACAGGCGGAAAAAATTCCTTGGTTTGCCTTAAATTTTAGTACTATACCTCGTGGGTATGCCGCAGTGAGTACCGGGATAATTCCCAAAGAGATGGTGTGTTTACGAAAAGAAGATGATAACGATTTATATCACTTGGCGGAGGAAGCGCTAAGCAATTTTGAGAACAAGCAAATCAAAACACCCGCGTATGTTTCTGCACACAATATTAAAATAGCAACTCAGCGGTTACCCGAGCAACTGAAAGAGGCCTTCCGAATATTTAAAGCAACATGTCTCGCGGAGATTAATAAGTATGTAGAATATGATTTCAAATTCATACTGAAGCAATATGTTAGAAAGAAAAAGAATATGCTTAGGCTGCCGCGAAAATGGTTTTTGAATGAGCCGCCATCAGAGCCTTATGTTTTTTTCGGTTTTCATATGCAACCAGAATCCAGTATTGATGTTTATGCTGCGTTTTACAGTAATCAGTTTGATACTATCGAAAAAATAGCACGGTCGATTCCCCCTACACATAAATTGCTTGTGAAACTTCACATTAGTGATGCGGATAATTATTCGCGGGAACAGTTACGGTCGCTATTAAAATTACCCGGGGTAAAATTAGTTTCTCCGAACGCATCATCTCGTGAATTTATCGAGAACTCTTCTGCTGTCATTACGATTGTCGGTACTATGGGTTTAGAGGCAGCCTTATTAGGTAAGCCTGTGCTAATATTTGGCACGATGGATTATGAACCTTTTCCAAGTGTGACACGAATTGATGATGTCAATAATTTACCCAAACTTATGCGGCGAAAATTGTCAGAACAAAGGCCTACCAGAGATTCTATTCTTGATGCATATAAGAATTACCTTAAACCCTATTTTCGGACTACCCACAACGATTGGAAAAATGAATATTTGTCGAAGGGAGAAAAGAATGGTTTCGTTGAACTTTTTCAAGCAGTTGAAAAATATCTATCTTTACCGAAAACTTAAATAATAATTGAATTATGTAAAAAATATATTTGGTTAGTGGAAAGCTGACAAGTGATGTGGCCACGCATCATCAACGCTAATTGGATTGTTGGAACTTGGGGTCTTCAAAATATGAAAACAAATATTATATATTCGTTCTTTGAGAAACTCAGAGGCACTGAAATATTAAAGATTTATGAACACCTTAAAAAAACGGAAAAATATACAAGGGAGCAACTGGATAAATACCAGTTTGAAAAGCTTCATAAGCTACTACTTCATGTAAAGGATAATGTTCCGTTCTATATTGATTATTTTAAAAAAAATAATTTAAGCATCCATGATTTTAAATCTTTGAACGATATAAATCTTTTGCCTGTGATAGAAAAAAAAACGATGCGAGAAATGTTTAAAAGCGGAGAGATTATAAGTAAAAATAAAGATACTTTCAACCCAATACCAAACCAGACAGGGGGCTCCACAGGCATTCCCCTACAGCTCTTGATTGGGGGGCAGGCTAGAAATTTCCAAGGTGCTGCTGTACTAAGATATTATGACTGGATGGGTGGCTATTGCTTAGGGGATCAGAAGTTTGCGGTGCTCTGGGGGGATATGCGAGTTAAGAGCCTTAAAGAGCGCCTTTCCGATGAATTGAAAATGGTACTCACAAAAAGGCGGGCTTATTCATGTTTCGCTATGGATAAAGCCTTGATCGCCTCTCATCATAAGAAGTTGTTGAGGTTTGATCCTGAATTTTTAAGGGGGTATGCATTTGCTGTTTATCTCCTGGCCCAGTTTCAGCGTGAAAACAGTGTAAACAGCAAGCTGTCCTTTAAGGCTGTTTCAACCACAACTGAAAAAATTACAATGAAGCAGCGCCAAGTAATAGAAGAGGAGTTCGGGTGTAAAACTTTTGATCAGTACGGATGCGGTGAAATTCTCATGATCGCCGGAGAATGTGCGGCCCATGATGGTATGCATGTAACCGAAGAACACGTTATTGTGGAGACCAATGAAAATAATGAATTCATAATAACTGATCTTGATAATTACGCCATGCCATTTTTGCGGTACAAAAACGGAGATATGGGCGAGGTGTCAGACGAACCATGCCAGTGCGGGATGGCTCATAAACGAATTAAAAACTTGACTGGCCGGGTTGATGACACAATTATCTTGAAAAACGGCAAAGTCATAAATTCGTCTTTTTTCGCCGTGCTTTTTGAATATATGGAAAATGTCAGTGCCTTTCAAGTCTATTATTATAATTCAAAAAAAATGGATATCAATATAGTTCCGGATGTAGGCTTTGACACTGGAGATGAAAAATATATAAGAGATAAAGTATTAATGGCCTTTGGTCAAAACCAAGCATTTACCCTTAATTTTGTTAATGAAATCAACCAAGCAAAAAACGGGAAAACTAAATTTGTCAATATTTGTAAAGCTTCATAGGCGATTGCTTAACTATTTTGTTATTCTTGTTAAATTTCGAAACAGCTTTCGGAAAAGTAAATTATGGTAAAAATAGCTTTATTAGGCGATATTAGCTTTAACACAGACTTAGCTCAAAAAAAGCCCGGATCATGGAAATTGTTTACCGGCGAGATTGAGAATCATCTCAATCAGGCAGACATTATAATATTCAACCTTGAAAGTCCGGTGACTGGATCAGGTCCGGAAAACCAATTGAAATGGCCGCGGCTTAAAACAAAGGAGATGGCCGTAGATAATCTTGATTTTTCTGGTACGACTGTGGCCGTGCTTGCCAATAACCATGCTTATGACTGCCTGGTTGACGGATATAAAAATACGGTAAAAGCTCTTTCCTCACGAAACATCTTAAGCCTTGGCGCTGGCCTTTCGCTTGAGGATGCGGCAAAACCTGTGATAATTAAAAAAAAAGGGATCGCAATTGGTGTCCTTGCCTATAACGCTGCTTCAACAAATCCATCGGTACCGCCTGAGGCTGATTTTTATATCAATGAACTTGAAGAAAAAAAAGTAATCAGAGAAATTCGCTGCCTGAAGCAAAAAACAGACGTTTTGATTGTATATTGTCACTGGGGGGTGGATTATTTTGAATATCCAACGCCCGGCCAGAGGGCTTTTGCTATGAAAATGGCTGATGCGGGGGCCAAAATAGTTTTTGGCGCACACCCTCATGTCATACAGGGGTGGGAAAAATACAGGGGGAATTTTATTTTTTATAGTTCTGGAAACACCTGCTTTGGGAACGATGAAGCAATAGAGAACGGCCCAAAAAATAGAAGGTCATTAACCGCCTTTTTTAGGATTTCTACGGGCAAAGGCCTTTATCTTGAAAAACTTTGTTTTATGATCCGATCTATTGACGGGTTAAATGTCTCGTCGCTAAATGGGAAAAAACAAGAGTCATTAAAGCCTTTATGTTGGCCTCTCTCCCTTGATAAAAAGGCCTATTACTCATTTTTTAAAAGGAAAGTACTTATCGATAGTTTATTTTTCAAACCTTTTAATTTTTTTTTCGGACCTGATCGTAATTTCCCGGAACAAATAAAAAAAATAAGGCCAAGCCATTTTAAAAAGCTCATATACCCATAACCCCTCATGGCTGTTATGCATGGCACATCCAACTATACCTGCTGACGCTACGTAAGCGAACTGTTTAAAATGCATCGTTTCTATGGCAGGAAAGATGTCGCTACTCATCAAACATTAAAAATATCGGCAAAATCCGTAACTGCCAAGGTGCAATTTGTTAAAAAATTTGTCGTCAGAAGAGCAAGACAATGGATTCATGACCTCATGACAACACATTGTTTTATGTGGTCGTTAAAGAAAAAACTCGGATGTACTGGGAAAATTACCCCATCTGGCCATGGTATAAAACAGCAGATATGGGAATTAATTGAACAGTTTTTAAATCAAAAACCGGAGGGATGTGTTACCCCCTTTTCATGCTTTTGTTCGAATTTTTGTTGCCATGGTTCAAATAATAAAGTTTTAATCGATTTAATTCGGGGATAGTTTGTTTTGAAAATTGCGTGGATACATAGTTTTAAACCTGGGCATCTGTATGGTGGCATTTTTATGCACAGGTTAGCCCAATACCTTAACGAGAAAGGTATTGATGTAGAAAAAATATATACAAGTCGTCTGTCTAACCCCATATCTTTTCTTACAGCCATCCGAAGATTAAGGATAAGGACTAGCGAATTCGATATTATTCATGCACAATATGGCTCAGGTTGCGGTTATATCAGCTCTTTTTTGAAAGGGCCGAAGATTCTAACCTTGCGAGGTTCAGATTGGTATGGATTTCAAACCAGTAGCCTACAAGGGTTTCTGCATTCCCGTTTGGCAATGAGTCTTACACGTTTGGCGATAAAAAAACACAATATTGTAATCGCTGTATCAAAAAGGATGCGGAACGAAATACAATTCAACTATCGTGGTATACGCTTGGAAGTGATCCCAAGTGGAATTAACAGTGCTATATTTCAACCGATGACTCGCGAGGAGGCAAGAAGTCGGATTGGTGAAGCAAATGATCGATCTCCATGGGTGCTTTTTTCACAGCCAAGTATACCGTTAAAGCGTGCCTATTTGGCTGAAATGGCGGTAGAATGCGCAAAAAGGAAGATTCCTGGCTTGAAGATTAAAATACTTGAAGGCCGTAGCCCAGAAGAAGTACCATTTTGGATTAATGCCAGTAACGTTATTCTCATCACTTCTACACATGAAGGCTGGCCCAATATCGTTAAAGAAGGTTTGGCATGTAACATACCTTTCGTCAGCACTGATGTAAGCGATCTTCATCTGATCGCAGATGTCGCACCTTCTTGCACAGTTACTGATGCTACACCGACTAAGCTTGCATCGGGAATCCTAAAGGCAATTGATCGTGGGGAAACCGATTCTTTGCGGCAATATGCTGCCGAATTTGATTTGTCGGTAATCGGGGATCGACTAATTCGATTGTATGAAGAAGTGATAGCAAAACGGATCGATTGATCCAACCTTATGAAGTTATCCTAATAAACGTACAACCAAAAAAATGACACCTTCTAATGCGATAGAGTAAAAAAAAATTTAAAAATACAATCAACTATAATAAACAAGGTTTGCTATGAATATTTGGCTTGTAACAATTGGGGAACCTGTGCCTACCTTGGATGCGAGAGCCGATCGCCTACATCGTACAGGCTTTTTAGCTCATTTTTTAGCTGAGCATGGGCATGATGTCGTTTGGTGGACATCTACGTTTAATCATTTTAGTAAGAAACACCTATATCGCTGTGATACTGACGTGCAAATTAATGATCAATTACGGATCAAATTATTGCATGGCTGTGGATATAAAAGCAATATATCAATTGCCCGGTTTAAAGATCATAATCAAATAGCTAAAAAATTTAAAAAGTTAGCTTTAAAACAAACAAAACAACCTGATATCATTGTTGCCGCACTGCCCACTATTGAACTTTGTTTGGAGGTTGTTCGATATTGCAAAACAACCGGAGTTCCATCGGTACTTGATATGCGTGATATGTGGCCAGATATTTTTATAGATTCAGTTCCAAAAATTTTGAGACCTATTGCTGGGTTATTTTTGGGTTCAATGTTCCGAAGTGCATATGTGGCCTGTTCTGGGGCTACCGCGTTAACTGGTATAACAGACGCTTTTGTAGATTGGGGCCTAAAACGTGGGAAACGGTTGAAATCTGATATAGATAAAGCGTTTCACATGGGCTACATTACAGCAGCGCCCAATCAAAAAAAAATCACCATTGCTGAGAAATATTGGAATGGGAAAGGGATTAATCCCTCTAAAAATGAATTTATCGTTTGTTTTTTTGGAACAATTGGTCGTCAATTTGATATGGATACCGTAATCCGCACAGCGCGAAAGCTTGAGAAACAAAGAAAGACTGTTCGCTTCGTGATCTGTGGCACTGGCGATCGGCTTGAGTACTACAAAAAGCAGGCAGCGGGTGTTTCAAATTTGATTTTTCCAGGCTGGGTTGACGCCGCGCAAATTTATGTCCTGATGCGATGGGCCGCAGTGGGGCTCGATCCCTTAATTGATCGATATGATTTTCTTGCCACCATCAATAATAAAGCGATTGAGTACATGAGTGCAGGGTTGCCTATTATTTCAAGCCCTGATCGAGGTGTTCTTTGTGATCTGCTTAGCAGGCATAAATGTGGTGTATCTTATCCTCAAGGGGATGCAGATACTTTGTCCGATATATTGATAAAAACCCATGATGATCTGGATATGTTGCATGAAATGTCGAAAAAATCTATTCAGCTGTTTAATGAGCAGTTCACTGCTGAGAAGGTATATGGCGAGATGATGGCCCATCTGGTGAAAATAGCCGAAAAGGGAAAGGTGGGAAGAGCTTAAATGTCTATTTTGGGTCGCTGAATATTAAAAATGGAGAATGCATGGGTTTTTCAAAATTCGAAATTAGGATCGATTGTGTATAAAAAAATATAAAATGGATTCTTTATGAGTTCATCATGTTTCCGGTTTGTATTTTTTGACGGTTGTATTATGTCCGTTTATGGTAGGCCAAGTGGCTTATTTATTAAAAAAGAATAGATTCAATAACCGATAAACAGATGAGGTTGGCAGCAGTTTTGTGACTAACAGTGGAGTGGCAAATATGAAAACAAAGAAAAATATCCCATTTTTTAATTATCCTGCGTTGTTTAAAACTAAAGAAAAAGAAATTATGGATACGCTTTATGATGTATTGAAAAGAGGAGCGTATATTTTACAAAAAGATATGCAGCAATTTGAAAATAACCTGAAGACATTTTTAGGAGTCAAACACGTTTTCGGTGTTTCGGATGGAACCAATGCACTAATTCTTGCTTTACGGGCCGCTGGTGTTGGCTCAGATGACGAAGTGATTTTATGCTCCCACACATATATTGCCACAGCTGCAGCAGTCCATTTTGTTGGGGCGATTCCTGTATTGGTGGAATGCGGAGCGGATCATATGATTGATCCTTCTGAGGTTGAACGGGCAGTTACAGATAAGACAAAGGCAATTATGCCGACTCAGGTTAATGGCCGAACCTGTGACATGGATGCGTTGCAGGATGTCGCAGATCGTCATGGTTTGATAATAATAGAAGATTCTGCGCAAGCACTTGGATCAAAGTTTAAGGGGAAATATGCTGGGACCTTTGGGGCAGCGGGGACCTTCAGTTTTTATCCGGCTAAACTTTTAGGGTGTTTTGGTGATGGGGGCGCTGTTGTTACCAATGACGATAAAATGGCTGAAAAACTTTCGTTATTACGCGATCATGGCCGTAATGAAGATGGCGAAGTAGTGGCATGGGGTACCAACAGCCGTTTGGATAATATTCAGGCTGCTGTTTTGGATTTGAAACTTAAAACCTTTGAGGAAGATATTGCACGTAGGCGTGAAATCGCATCTATGTACCATCAGGCATTAAAAGATTTGCCTGATTTGCTGCTCCCCCCTGCGCCTGATGAGGATAAAAACCATTTTGACGTATATCAGAATTACGAGTTGCAATCCGGGCATAGGGATAACCTTAAAGAGTACTTGGCTGAAAACGGTGTTGGAACAATTATCCAGTGGGGTGGTAAAGCGGTGCATCAGTGCAGAGGGCTTGGGTTCGAAAAAGTTAAATTGCCGGTTACCGAAAAAATGACTAACAGATTCTTAATGCTTCCCATGCATACAGCCTTAAGTGATGATGATGTTAAGTATATTTGTGATTGTATTTATGGATTTTATAAGACCACTGATTTTGAGAATTAACGGGCGTTGGAAAAGAAGTATCTATCTGTAATATTCAAACCTGTTTAATCTGAGGTGAAATTATTATGAAACGGTTGATGGATATATCGGCTTCTTTTTTTGGGTTGCTTCTACTCAGTCCTGTTTTGTTAATTGTTATGTTTCTTATCTGGAAACAGGACCATTCCTCACCTTTTTACATTGCCCCTCGTGTCGGGAAAAATAATAAGATATTTCAAATGGTAAAGTTTCGATCCATGGTGATTAATGCTGATAAATCAGGGGTGGATTCAACCTCCGGCAATGATTCTAGAATTACGCCCATTGGTCACTTTGTTAGAAGATACAAACTGGACGAGTTTACGCAGTTATGGAATGTCCTGTTGGGCGATATGAGTCTGGTTGGGCCACGTCCAAATGTCAAGCGGGAGACCGATCTGTATACTGATGAAGAAAAGGGGTTATTAAAAGTTAAACCGGGAATAACAGATTTTTCATCAATTGTTTTTTCTGATGAAAATGAGATATTAGAATCCTGTGAGGATCCGGATATAGGATACAATCAGTTAATTCGGCCTTGGAAGAGCCGGCTGGGATTGCTGTATGTGGATCGCCAATCCGTTCTGATGGACTTAAGCCTTGTGATATTGACCGTAACGGCAATTATTTCACGAAAGAAAGCCCTTTGGGGCATTAATAAGCTTTTGCACTGTGTTGATGCGCCAGCTGATGTTATACGGGTTGCCCAAAGGGAAGACCGCCTTATACCAACCCCACCCCCAGGATCAGATTTTATTGTAACTTCCCGGTAACTTTCAATCATGATTGAAAAGAAGTACTTTGCAAAAATGAAAGAAAATCTATAGCTTAGAATAATAATAAGGATATGTCGTGACACAAAAATTATTTTTAGTTGGATTGTACCGAACAATGCTAAGTATCCGGTTGTGCGAGGAAAGCTTGGTAGTGCCGATTTCGGATGGTAAGGTTCGATGCCCGGTCCATCTCTGTTCCGGAGAGGAAGCAATTGCCGTGGGTGTTTGTGCCGTACTGGAGAATACGGATTACGTTTTTGGAAATCATCGTTCTCACGGGCATTATATTGCAAAGGGCGGTAAGATCGATAGGTTAGTTGCGGAAGTTTTTGGCAAGGAGTCTGGTTGCTCAAGAGGGAGAGGCGGCTCAATGCATTTAATAGCCCCTGAAATTGGCATGCTGGGGTCTGCCCCTATCGTAGCTGGTACAATTTCCTTGTCCCTGGGTGCTGCGTTGGCATCCCATATTCGAAAAGAAAATCGCGTTTGTGTCAGTTTTTTCGGCGATGGGGCCACCAATGAGGGCGTATTATTTGAGTCGATGAATTTTGCGGCGTTGAAAAAGCTGCCTATAATTTTTGTGTGCGAAAACAACAAGTACGCCACTCATATGCCCATAGCGGAATGTCGGCCAGCGTGTAATATCTCCGATATCGCTAAGCCTTTTAACATTTTAAACGCACGAGTGGATGGCAATAATGTTCTGGATGTTTATGATGTTGCGACAGAAGCGGTTGATGCCTGTCGAAATGGCCGGGGACCTTATTTCATAGAGGCCTTAACCTATCGGCTCCGAGGGCATGTTGGACCGGATGATAATATACAGGGTAGTCATACCGATATTCGTCCAAAGGAAGAAATTGATACGTGGAGGAAGAAAGATCCAATTGCCAATTTTGAAAAACGCCTTTTGGATGAAGGTATTTTGACTGAATTGGAGATTATGGAAATAAAAAACGAAATTGAGCAAGAGGTTCTGAATGCACATTCATTTGCCCAAAAAAGTTCTTACCCAAAAGAAAATGAGTTGAATGCTTATGTCTTTAAAGAATAGAAAACTTCAATACAGTTTGGCGATAAATGAAGCACTGCATCAAATGATGGCTATTGATGAGTCTGTTTTTTTAATCGGCCAGGGGGTTAAGAGTCCATGGTATGTCGGGAAAACGGCAAACGGGCTTTTGGAGAGCTTTGGGCCGGATCGGGTTATTGATACGCCGGTTTCCGAAAATGCGATAACAGGTGCAGCTGTAGGGGCCGCACTGGCCGGGATGCGTTCCGTAGTAGTGCATCCCCGTATGGATTTCATGCTATATGCCTTAGATCCGATTATTAACCAGGCTGCAAACTGGTACTACATGAATGGGGGCAGGCTTTCCGTACCGGTTGTTATCTGGGGTATTATTAATAGAGGTGGGGAACAGGCTGCGCAACATTCCCAGGCCCTTCATACTTTGTTTGGGCACATACCTGGTTTGAAAGTTGTAATGCCCTCAACGCCCTATGATGCAAAAGGGTTGATGGTCTCTGCAATAAAAGACCCTAATCCGGTTGTTTTCATTGATGATCGATGGCTTTATGGAATTGAAGATGTTGTTCCGGAAGAGATATATGAAGTCCCGATCGGAAAGGGTGAAATTAAAAGAAAAGGGAAAGATGTTACCATTGTCGCCATCTCATATATGGTCCAACAGGCTATGATTGCTGCAGAAGAATTAGTTAATGATGGCTTTGATATTGAAGTTATTGATCTTAAATCCGTAAAACCGTTAGACAAAGTGCTTATATTGGAATCAGTACAGAAAACTGGTCGATTGCTGATTGCTGATGTCGGATGGAAAACTTACGGTATGGGGGCTGAAATATCCGCTTTATGCGCTGAAGAAGGGTTTCATATGTTGAAGGCTCCCGTGAGTCGATTAGCGCTTCCCGATGTGCCTGCCCCTGCAAGTGCGCCGCTTGAGAAAGCTTATTATCCATCACATCATGACATTATTAAATCTGTAAAACGTATTTTTGCTTGATATACGAAACCGGCGGAAAAGGCGATTCTAAAATGAAACCGGTGCGAAAGCTTCGGTTTTTTGCGTTTAAAGGAAATATCCTTGCAGGGTCGTTGGGGGCGAGGTGGCTGAGGATTTGTTTGGCCTTTGGATTGAAGGGTAATAGTGTATCACTTGGGGTCGGGCCAAGTTAAATATTTGAAATAAAAGAGAATAAGTGTAGAATTGGGGTCGTTTTAGGGCCAATATCGCATTTTTGGGGGTCAAAAAGAGCATTATAGCCATGGCGAGAGCAAAGCGGCATTACGTACCCGGACAAATATGGCACATTACCCATCGATGCCATAAGAGAGAGTTTTTGCTGAAATTTGCCAGGGACCGTCACCGGTGGGTCCAATGGCTTTTTGAAGCAAAGAAACGTTATGGTTTGGTAATACTGAATTATACCGTTACATCAAACCACATCCATCTTCTTGTCGTAGATGATAAGGCGCGCGGTGTTGTACCAAATTCGATTAAACTGATAGCCGGCCGAACCGGTCAGGAATTTAATCAGCGAAAGCACCGAAAAGGGGCTTTCTGGGAGGATCGTTATCATGCCACAGCAGTTGAGGATGGCGATCATCTGTTGCAGTGTCTTGTATATATTGATCTGAATATGGTGCGAACGGGTGTTGTGAGGCATCCTTCCGAATGGCAATATTGTGGCTACAACGAAATCCAACAGCCAAGAAGAAAAAATATTCTGATAAATTATGAACGGCTCAGAGAACTTCTCGGGTTCGATACCTACGACAGTGTGCAGGTCGCTCACAAAAAATGGGTTGAGAGTTGCCTGGAAAATGGCGGCAACTTTCGCGACGATAAATGGTCCCGGAGCATCGCGGTTGGAAGCCAGAGCTTTGTTGGGAACCTGAAATCTTTGATGGGAGGACTGGCCAAAGGGCGAAAGGGCCAGAAAGCAGGGGAATCGTATCAGTTACGAGAGACTCAAATTCCGTATAGTGATCATTTCGGGGTTCAAAAGAGTGAAATAGAGACCGAAAACGCCTATATTTGGGATTTAAATCTTTAAAATACAGCGTGTTGGCTTGGCCCGACCCCATATCTCGACCAGATGAACGCAGATAAACGCGGATAAAAGATTTTTTTGCTCTTTTTCCCGCACTGATAGTTGCAGGCATGGGGGTGGGGAGGCCAGGAAGAAAATATGTTATTGCCTTCGGGGATGTGCTTTAATATATTAAAAGGAAAAAACAATAATCGGAGGCAATAATATGGATACCTCTATAGATTTGAAATTTGCAGAGAGATCAGAGGCCATTGTTACTCAGTTTGGCTTTAAGGATTTGAAATCCTTTGTTAAAAACCAGGCTCAGCTTATGCTTATGGCCAGAATCGAAAAATATGAGGCTGAAAATAGACGTTTTGAGGTCAAATATCATATGTCCTTCGAAGCCTTTCAGACAAAAATTGAAGGTTTGCAAAATGAGGAAGTTTTTACGGAAGATGATGATTATTTAGACTGGCGTTTTTCAAAAGAGGCGATTGATAGGCTTAAGAAACAAAAACAGGAATTGGAATATGCTTGATCTAATCGCCAAGTATGAACGTTTTATCAAGTCTTTTCATGTTTTTCTGTATGAGCAGGAAGGAGAGATGCTTCGCTTTAAGGCGCAATTAACGTTTACGAACAACTCGGATCTCTTCATAAAAGAATATGTTTTTGAAAATAAAGAGAGGAAGTATGCTTATCATTGGGCAGATTCTTCTGGAAAATTGATCTGTCGTTGGGATAATGCTAAACATTGGCCTGATATCTCGACTTTTCCGCACCATAGACATACTGAAAATGAAGTGCTTGAATCAATAGCAACATCTGTTGACGATGTGTTGAATAGTATTATTGGGGAATTGGAAAATAGATAGAGTAGGGCGTCGTCCCTTAGCGTCAATATCGTCTGTTTTAGGGTCAAAAAGAGCATTATAGCTATGGCGAGAGCAAAGCGGCATTACGTACCCGGACAGATATGGCATATCACCCATTGATGCCATAAGAGAGAGTTTTTGCTGAAATATTAGCCGCAGATAAACGCAGATTAACGCGGATAAGAATATTTTATAATTGCTCTTTAGTTGCTGGCATTATATCTAAAATTATCAATGTGCATCTTCGTTTATCTGCGGTTAATAAAATGTAGGGCTTATAAGAATGTCTGACAGGGGGGGGAAAGTATCGACAAAAATCACTGCACTTGGGGTCGGGCCAAGTTAACAGTTTGAAATCATAGGGAATGAGGGTAAAATAGGGGCTGTTTTAGGGGCAATACTGCATTTTTTGGGGCCAAAAAGGGCATTATAGCCATGGCGAGAGCAAAGCGGCATTACGTACCCGGACAAATATGGCACATTACCCACCGATGCCATAAGAGAGAGTTTTTGCTGAAAGATTTTACCGCAGATTTATTAAAGGGTGTTAAAATCATATAGATAATTTATATAAAAAACGGTTGCTTATGTATAGAAAAGCCCCTATAAGGAGGTAGGTTATCTCTAAATAAAATACTTCCAAACAGGAGCTTTTCACATGCACA
>Ga0265294_10001714_pt1 | contig 29534 bp, 22 predicted proteins | sample MunlanPumphouse3_FD_192504 | JGI IMG/M metagenome (GOLD analysis project Ga0265294, IMG submission 192504) | Groundwater microbial communities from a municipal landfill in Southern Ontario, Canada - Pumphouse #3 | ecosystem: Environmental > Aquatic > Deep subsurface > Groundwater | place...
ATTTCTTTGATGACGAAAATGTCTTCCGGTGTCAGTTTGCGAGGCCGTCCGGGCCTTGTCTTGGGCTTATGTTTGCAAGATGCATAGGAGCCTAAAAGACGAATGGCATGTTTGCGATCATAGCCCGTTGTCTCAACAACTTCGTTAAGTATTTGGCCCTTAGCCTTTTTACCCCTGAGAAGACGGTAGCGCTTTGCTTTTAATTCAACGTACTCTTTTGTAGCTTCCATGCTCATATTCAGAGACATACATATGTTTTAGTGCGTTCTTTTTGAGGCAACCACCTTTTTCTCCTACTCCCTCTTCCCCTTTTCGGTGCGCATATTTTTGAGGCAATGCGGTCCCGTTTTCTCCAAGGTCCCCGTCAATCAAATGGTTGTCAGTGATCAGGTTTTTTGAGATACTCTTTTAGCAGTCGAGTCATCTGCCTGTATGGCTTTTCGATCATTGAATGTAACACAACATAGACAAAAAAAGAGTCATCTATGACTGAACTCATCGGAGTGATAATTCTGGTTGCTTTGTTCGGGGTGAGCTTTTCCTGCTCTCTTACGGAGACGGCTCTTTTTGCTCTGAATGGACCCCTTGTTGCGAGATTCAGGGAGATTCGTTCAACTCGTGTTTCTACCGTTTTGCGTTTTCTTAAATTTTCGCAGGAAACCCTGACGGCTCTCACATTTCTGAATACCCTGGCTAATTTTGCAATCGCCTTTCTATCTCTCTGGATGATCCTGCGGAATGAGCTTGATCCCTTTTATTGGATTCTTCTGGTTCTCCTGGGAATGATTGTAGGATGTGAGATTTTCCCGAAAACACTTGCTATTCGACATCCGGAGGTCTGGTCGTTGAGGATGGCTCCCTTGTTGTGGCCCCTTATGCCCCTGGTAAAGTTGTTTTGTTTCTTTTCATCTAAGGGGCCCAGCTTTCAGTCTGTGCAAACCGATGAACTTTCACAGGAACGTCCCTCTCCGACGAAGCTCTCCATCGAAGAGTACACGGAAGTATTGGAGCTCGCTTGTCAACAAGGCGCCATGAGTTCTAGCGAAAAGAATTTTATTATCCAAATTATTTCTTTAGATTGCCATACCGCTAAAGATGTTATGAAACTTCGCTCCCAAGTTGCATACATCCCATCGACCGCGACGCTGCCTGAGATGATTGCCGCAGCAAGGAAATATAAGCACCGCCGCTTGCCGATGTATAATGAGGAAACTAATGACGTGACCGGCATTTTGAATACTAAGGAACTTTTGATGAGCCAGGATTTCGCTAACATGCCCGATGACGCGTTAGATATTCCTCCTTGTGTCCCGGATAGCATGAATCTTCTTCAACTCCTGAAAAGCTTCCAGCGCTATGAGCCTGGTTTGATCGTTGTTTTGGACGAGTTTGGAGAATCAAGTGGGATCATAACGATGGAAGATATTTTGGAAGAAGTTGTGGGTAATATTCGCAGCGAGAGTGAAGACCAAGGCCCCATGATCCAACAAGAGGGGAACTTTACCTGGAAAGTAAGTGGCTCTCTTTTACTTGAGGACCTGTTCATTGAATGTCCTGAAATTAAAGCTCCCGCCTTTATTCAAACGGTGGCAGGGCTTATTCTGAACCAATTAGAAATTGTTCCTCACGTTAATCAATCTGTTTCATACTGTGGCTATACCTTCACGGTTCTTTCTGTAGAATTTTCTAAAATTAGGGAAGTGAGAATTACAAAACAGAACCCAAGCCCCCGAGCCCGAAGTTATCAAGCGTCTAAAATTATATGAGTGAGTTGACACCCACGTTAACAACCTTTTTATTATCCCTTTCGGTGATGGCTGCTTTTCTCTTCTCTGGTATGGAGGCAGGAATGCTTGCCTTAAACCCATTAAAACTCAACCGTAGTGCGCGGATAGGGAATAAATCGGCTCAAACTCTTTTACGCTATTTGGAAAACCCTGAGATGTTCCTTTGGGTTAACCTCATTGGAGGGACTGCAGCCAATTTTTTCTCTGTTTTTATTCTGATGGTTACTTTTTACCGGTACCCTAAACCTTACTTCCTCCCTATTATTTTAGTTTGCCTAGTGGCACTTTACTTTGTTGGTGATTTAATTCCTAAAACTATTTTCAGGAAGAAACCTCAGCTTTTCTGCTCGTTGGGCCTTCCTTTTTTTCGGATTGCTTATGTATTGCTGTATCCGCTAGCGAAGTGTCTTATTCTGGCGGCATCTTTGTTGTTCTGGAAGCGCAGAAATATGTCTTACGGGGGGCAAATTCTTTCTAATCGTGCCGAACTTAGACGGTTGATGAGGAACTCTGATCCTGATATTACCCAAGAAGAGCGTTTCATGATCGAGCATGTTATGGATTTTTTTGATATGACATTAAAGGAGATGTATATACCCATGCATCAAATAAAGGGAGTTCCTACTCACTATACTCTTGCCCAAGCCATACAAACATCTCGAGAAACTGGTTTTACACGTTTGCCCGTTTACCAAGTCTATGTCGGCGGAGAACATCGGACGGTCGGAATTCTTTCAATGAAAACAGTCATCTACCAGGAGGATGTGGATGATGTGAAAAGAGTAACTGACTTTATTAATCCACCACTTTTTTTCCCCCCTGATTTTCATTTACATGAAGCTCTCTCAAAAATGCAAAAAAGCGGACAAAGAATGGCGATTATTATGGATAATGAGGGGAAAGAGTTGGGTATAGTAACATTGCAAGATATATTAGGAGCTATCTTTGGTAAATTAAACCTCTAGAATGATTCTCTCTACCATAACTGGTGATTTATCGGCATCTGCCTCTATGAGTTCAGATTTGAGTGCGGATTGGTACATAATGATACTGGTTAAAATCCTTGCGGTTTTTCTCCTTGTAGCTCTGAACGCATTTTTTGTTGCAGCAGAATTCTCCATTGTTAAGGTCCGGAGTACACAATTGAACCTGAAGGCCGATGCTGGAGACAGACGAGCAAAAACAGCCCAATACATTGTTCGGCATATTAACCCGTTTTTGAACACGACCCAAGTGGGAATTACCTTGGCAAGTTTAGGATTGGGGTGGATAGGCGAGCCTGTTTTTGCAGCAATTCTGGAGCCCGTGATGGGCTTATTGGGCATAGAGAACTCAGCTATTAAGCACAGTATCTCTTTTGCGGTAGGGTTTTCCATAATCACTTTTTTACATATCGTGCTCGGCGAGTGTACACCCAAAACGTTGGCTATTTTGAAACCCTTGGAGAGTGCCCTTTTTGTTGCCCGGCCCCTGCGTTTTTTTTACTCCATCCTATATCCAATTATATGGCTCTTGAATGAAGTCTCCATTTGGCTGATAAAGAAAATGGGACTGCATACTATCGACGAAACTGAAAGCCCACACTCTGAAGAGGAACTTAAAATACTTCTTTCGAGCGACAATCGACAGTCTCTAGCGGGAAGAAATATCGTGCTGAACGCGTTAGACCTTAAGCACCGCATTGCCAGAGAGGTGATGAGCCCACGGCGTGAAATCACTTGCTTAAGCGACCAATTCACAATCACTGAATGCATCAGTATAGCCGAAACAACAAAGTATTCACGCTTTCCCCTCTGTCAAAATGGAGACTTGGATCGTATTCTTGGGGTTGTTCATATAAAAGACCTCTACTCGATGCGCCATAAAATTCAGCTTGCATCCCAATTGGGTCCTGTACTTAAAAAAAGTCTTTTTGTCCCTGGAACGGCGCGTTTGGAAAAACTTCTTTTCCGCTTAATGGATGCAAAAACTCATTTTGCTACGGTAGTTGATGAGTATGGGGGGACAATAGGCGTAGTTACGCAAGAAAACATCTTGGAAGAGCTTGTGGGGCAAATTCAAGATGAGTTTGATCAAGAGCAGTATATGATACAAAGTCGTGGTGAGAATGTTTGGGTGTTGGCAGGACATCTTCCCATACACCAGCTTGAGTCGATGATAGGCGAGCCTTGTAATATTGAAAATGTAACGACTGTGGGAGGACTTGTCACCCAATTACTTTCTAGCTTTCCCTCTCCAGGGAAGTTTGTTAGGTTGGGGGACTGGACCCTCACAGTTGAAAAAACCAAGGATCGGCGCGCTGAAACGCTCATTCTAAAGCGAGAAGTTAAAAAAGAATAGTAACTTAATCCATAAGTATGCGAAAGCGATTGAGTCAAGTATCCCGTATCGTTATCAAGTTGGGAACGAGTGTTATTACCAATTTATCAAAGCGTCCTGACCTACCGCACATGACACACCTCATTCGACAGATGAGTGATCTACGGGCTTTAGGGAAAGAAGTCATCATCGTTTCATCGGGGGCCGTAGGGGCCGGTCGAGGTGTGTTGGGATTCGAAAAAAAACCGAAAACATTAGCAGGACTGCAAGCTTGCGCCGCCGTTGGTCAGTCTCGATTGATGGCAATCTATGAAAAGTTGTTTTCCATTTACGATATTAATATCGCCCAAGTTCTTTTGACCCACGACGATTTGGAAGATCATAATCGCAACTTGAACGCTCGCAGTACGCTTATATCACTTCTAGAACATCGTATTGTGCCTATCATTAATGAAAACGATACCGTCTCTGTGGAGGAGCTGAAATTCGGAGATAACGATCGGCTGAGCGCTTTAGTAGCTGCGTTGCTGCCCTCAGATTTATTAATCTTGCTCACGACGGTTGACGGACTCATGAAAAATTTTGGAACTCCGGAGCAGGAAATAATAAGTACTGTAAATGAAATTGATGATGCTTTGCGACTTCAGGCATCAGGCACTTCTAATGACGCTGCCGTGGGCGGGATGAAAACAAAAATTCTGGCTGGTGAAATTGCCACCCGCTCCGGCATCCCAATGATAATCGCTAATGGTAGAAAAAAGGATGTGCTTGTCAGTTTGATGGAAGGAGAAGAGGTGGGTACGCTCTTCGAACCGGATGATAGTATGTTGCCCGGGCGTAAACGCTGGATTGCTTTTTTCCACCACACCAAGGGTTCGCTTGTGGTTGATGAGGGTGCAAAAACAGCGCTCATAAAAAAGGGGAAAAGTCTACTATTCCCTGGGGTCAAAGCTGTGCACGGCGCTTTCGATAAAGGGGACGTTGTAAGTATTAACGACACAAGCAACCGTGAATTTGCACGGGGGATTATTGAGGTTTCTTCACGAGAACTCATCAGCAATGAAATACCGGAAAGCGAAGTGATTCACAGAAATAACATGGTCATTCTTTAGCATCACAATATTCAGAACATTGATTAAATGGAAAAGCTTTTTAAATTGATGGAAAAACTTCGATCTCCCGGAGGGTGCCCTTGGGATCAACAACAGACTCATGTTTCCATCGCCAAAGATTTGTTGGAGGAATCTGCTGAGCTGATAGAAGCCATCGAAACTCAGGATGACGCAGCCATGCTGGAGGAACTGGGAGATGTTCTTCTTCAAATTGTTTTTCATGCACATCTTGCGAAGGAGCGAGGGGTGTTTGAATTCAAGGATATTGTCCAAAGTATATCTGAGAAACTAATTCGAAGACACCCACACGTTTTCGGCAATACAACTGTTGAAGGTATTGACGTGGTGTATGAACAATGGGAGAGAATTAAAAAAGACGAAAAGTCCGGTACAAAAATGGAACGGCATTCGGCCTTGGATGGTAATCCCATTCATATGCCCGCTTTAATGAGAGCTCAAAAGGTTTTTAAAAAGGCCTTAAAAGCGGGTTTGTTAGAGGAAAGTGAAATTCCCGAAAAATCAATTTCTGAACAAGAAGTCGGAAACGATCTTTTCAGGATTGCAGCAATTGTCCAACAAAACGGTTGGGATGCGGAAACAATTTTGAGGAAAGTAATTCGAGAACAGGAAGCAATCTATAGGGAGCGGGAAAAGTTAAATTCTTGATGTAGTGAAAAGCACTTACTACTTATCTGGGGCTGAGCGTGCGGAAGGCGTCCATCGGCTGTTTGTAAAGATAGCCCATCATTACGATCTGATCAATGATATCCAGAGCATGGGAGCTCACCGCATTTGGAAACGCAGATTGGTTGCTAAGGCAGAAATATACCGTTCTCTAAAACAGTCCTTAAACCCTCAACCTTTCCATATTTTAGATTTATGTTCAGGAACGGGCGATATAGCCATCGCTTTGGCGAAAAAGAGATTTAAGGTTCTTGGTGTGGATTTCAGCGCAGAGATGCTGGAAATTGCTAAAAAAAGAGCATCTCAATTATCTCTTTCAGGCTTAGAATGGAAAGAATCTGATGTTTATTCTCTTCAACTTCCTCACTCATCATTCGACCTGATCACTTGTGCTTACGGCTTGCGTAATTTAGCAGACATTCCTTTGGCAATTGAAAGGATTTACCAGTGGCTTAAACCAGGCGGGGTTGTCCTCTTTCTGGACTTTGGAAAACCCAACAACGTCGTGTTGAAGCCCTTCTTCCACCTCTACCTCAAATTGGTAGTTCCCATTTTTGGCCTCCTCCTATGTAGAGACGCTAAAGCTTATTCTTATATTTTAGACTCTTTGGAGCATTATCCTGCACAAAAAGGGGTGGATGAGCTTTTACGCAAAACGGGTTTTTCTGAAACGGGCTGGGATGCTTTTGTAGGTGGGACGATGTGCCTAAGCCATGCCACTAAACCTATGGAGTTTTCATGAAATTATGATAATAGGCTTGTTTACTTAACAAATTTGATATACAAGGGCCCTAGGAATGAAATCGAGGTTTAGTCTGCTGGTATTTGTGTCTTTGTTTATGGGCCTTTTTTTAGGTGGGTTCGGACCGTTTCCTGCCTATGGAGAGTGCGACTATGAGCGCGTTGTAAAAAGTCAAACCCCGCTCGTCTATTATCGTTTCCAAGACCCTGTTCCATCCGGGGCTCTGCTCACTAACTTAGGAAGCGTCGTAATAACAAACACGCTTCCTTATCCCTCAGGCTGGAGTTCGCTTTCCAAAGGTGCTGTGACTGGAGATTCGGGGGCTTGGTTTGCCGGCGTTGGGACTAAAGCTAATTATGATGATGAACTGAATCCGTGGCCTAATTTTACCGTAGAACTTTGGGCCATGTATGGAAATAAACAAGTTTCACCTGATGGCTATGGAGCGGTTGCCGGGAGTTATTCGTTTGGCGAAAAAGGTCCTAGGGGATGGGTTTTATATGTGAATCAAAACGGGATATGGGAATTTAGAATCGGCGGTGAAGACAATGGTGTCTGTATCCTGACTGGCGGAAAAGCAATTGAAAACGAGTGGACTCATTTAGCTGGAACCTACGATGGGAGTGTTGCACAGTTTTTTGTGAATGGGGTTTTAATTAATACCGCCGTTTTTTATGGAGGAAAGCCGAATCCTGATTCGATGAAGTTTGGACTAGGCTGCCGAGGAGACGATTTTTACCCCTGGACTGGTGGAATAGATGAGTTTGCTCTCTACGGAAAAGTGCTGAGCTCTGTGCAAATCTTGGACCGAACTCTATTTAAAACGGACTCTAAAGCATACGAAAAAGCGATTCTAAAGCTGAATCCGCTGGTATATTTTCGATTGAATGAGGGACGACCTCATAACCTAGCAAAGAACAGTGCAAACGAGGACGGAGTAGTTTTTCCCGGAGTTTATGAAGGAGGGGCAACTCCTTCCTCTTCTGGGCCTCGTTATATTGGGCATGAGCCGTCTGATCAAGCGCTGTGCCTCACCAACAATACGGACTATTTAGATATTTTTTTGAGCGGTTCAGAAAGCCAGAGCATGTCCTGGTCATTTACCGGATGGTTTAAACCGATAAAAAGCTCTTCTGTCAGGCAAACCTTATTCTCTCATACCTCGTTAGATGAGAGTGGAGAATTCAGCTTATTCATTACGGAGAGTTGCCGAGTTTTCTTTCTTAGCCCGGGTGGTCAAGAGATTGACCTTGGCTTAAACATGTCAGACAACCTGTGGAATTATCTAGCCTTAGTAATTACCCCAACACATCTGACACTTTGGGCGAACGGTGGTAGAGAAAGCACTTTATCATCTGTATCCTGCCAATATACTGACTTGCCCTTGCAGTGCTGTGATCATTTCCGGATTGGTGAGCCTGCTGGGGAGAACGTCGGAACAACAGATTCAAATTTCTATGGTGAGGTTGATGAGTGGACGGTTTTCAACCGGGCGTTGACTGAAGGCGAAATTAAAAATCAATTCTATACGGCATGGGGGAATTTGCCTCCTGAGATTTATGGCATCTTAAGGGGGGGAGATTATGAGACGGATGAAGTAGCTAAAGTCGGGGATTCAATTATTCTAAGAGCCGATGCTGCAGGCAGCCAGCCAATGGCCTTTAAATGGTTTTGCAACGGAGAACTTCTACCTGACTCCGACTCATCAATTCTTGAATACTCGCCTTTTATACCCAATAGTGTGGTCCGTTTCCAGGTTCTTGTTTCTAATGCAAAAGGAAAGGTGTCGAGCGATTTTTTTGAGGTACACGTTCTTCCTCCTGATTCATCTGAAGAACCAGAGTTATCTTATATCTGGAAGGATGGCTATCTTGAGTTGAACTGGACGGGTGGTGTTTTGCATCGCTTTTCTCGCTTTGGGGATGCTCCTGCACCGGTCGTTTCTGCAAAGTCGCCTTTAAAGGTTATTGTCTCCCGGGTGGATCAACAGTTTTATGTCGTATTAAAAAACGACGACAAAAAATAGCTCTTACATAGAGTGAAACAATCAATCGAAAAAATGGATATGAACGTATTAGTTATTAACGGGAGCCCACATAAAGAGGGATGTACCCACACAGCTCTCATGGAAGTTGCTTCTGTGTTAAACAGGGAAGGTATTTCTACTTCTGAATTTCACATCGGCACTCAAGCGATTCGCCCCTGTATCGCTTGCGGGGCATGTGCTAAGACAGGTTATTGTGCATTTAATGAGGATCGGGTCAATGAAGCTATAGATTTAGCCCAAAAATCCGATGGGATTTTGGTTGGCTCTCCAGTCTATTACGCAGCGCCGAATGGCTCATTATGTGCCTTTCTGGACAGAATGTTCTTTATGAAAGGGTATAAATTTGCATTTAAACCGGCAGCAGCAATTGTGAGTTGCCGCAGGGGAGGCGCGAGCGCGGCTTTCGATCGTTTGAATAAATATTTCACTATTTGCAATATGCCTGTAGTTCCTTCTCAATATTGGAATTCGGTCCACGGAATGACTCCGGCGGAAGTGAGGAGAGATTTAGAAGGAATGCAAGTCATGCGCACTCTTGGAAGGAATATGGCCTGGCTATTGAAGTGTATAGATGCGGCTAAACCGACCGTACCTTATCCAAAGCATGAAGACAGAGTGTCCACGAACTTCATCAGAGGATAGAACAAGCCCGAAAATTTGAAATTTTCGGGCTCGTTCTATTAGCTATAGTTGTAACGAATTCTAATTTTCGCCCACAGCCAATCGTGAAAAACGGCGAATGCTCAGTTTGTCATTTAATCCCTTGCCCACGCTGTCTGCGTAAGCTTGGCAGCTTATGTTCTGATCCTTGTAAAAGAGTTGGTCTACAAGACAAACTCCTTCAAAGAATTTGTTAAGCTTGCCCTTAACAATGCCTTCAATCACTTTCTCAGGCTTGCCTGCCATTTGCTCACGAGCAATTGTTTTTTCGCGTTCTACAACATCGGCGGGGATCTCTTCGCGACGAGTAGACAGCGGAGGGAAAGCAACACACTGAATGGAGAGCTCTTTAGCTAAGAGGGCTACCTCCGGATTAGCGAGAGTATCCTTATTTTCCACGCCTACTTCCACGATTACGCCCTTTCGGGTATCGTGGTGCACATAGCCATTGATAATACCACCCTCGGAGGCTGTCCAACGAACTACACGGCCAACCTTAATGTTTTCGCCTATCTTAGCAACAATTGCTTCACGTTCGGTTTCAACGTTAGGATTTTCATTCTCCAAATAACGCTGTGCCATCTGAGCACAAAATTGCTGGAAAAGTTCGTTCTTGGGAACAAGAGGAGTTTCACAATTGACTTCAACCAGAACGGCATATTTCCCACCATCCTTAATAGCCAGAGCGATCGAACCTTCGTTAGCATCCCTGGACGCTCTTTTTGCGGCACTGGCGGCTCCACTCTTACGCAGAATATCTACAGCTTTTTCTAAATCGCCTTCTGCTTCAGTCAGGGCCTTCTTGCAGTTCATCAGTCCTGCATTCGTCATTTCACGGAGTTTGCCAACAAGTGCGGCAGTAATTTCAGCCATATTCTTCTAAATCCTTTCTATTTGGGTCAAGGGGGTTATTTCTCCTGGTTTTCCTTGACGCTTTGTGCCAAGGCAGCGACATCTTCGGCGGTGATGCCGGGGGCTTCAGTAGTCACTGTTTCGCTTGAGGCAGAACTATCTGCCGGAGCAGCCGGGGCTGCGGTTGCAGGAGTAGTCTCATCACCTTTTTTGGCATAGCGTGCATCAAAAGAGGCACGAGCTTCTCCAACAGATTGCACTATAGCACCCAGTACAACTCGGATGGAACGGATTGCGTCATCATTAGCAGGGATGGGATAATCCACTAAATCAGGGTCGCAATTTGTATCAACCATTGCAACCAGAGGAATACGCAGGCGGCGTGCTTCTGCTACGGCGTTATGCTCACGCTTCAGGTCGATGACAAACATTGCATCTGGAAGTTCAGTCATGTTGCGAATGCCACCCATATTCTTAGCCATTTTTTCAACCTCACGGCGGAGAGCACCCTGTTCTTTTTTGACATACTGGGCAATGGAGCCATCAGCATCCATCTTTTCAATAGAGGTCATGCGGGCAATAGAGCGGCGAATTGTCTTAAGGTTTGTTAAAGTGCCACCCAGCCAGCGTTCAGTTACATGGTATTGACCGGTGATTTCAGCCGCTTCTTTAATAGCTTCCTGAGCCTGTTTCTTTGTTCCGACAAAGAGAATTTTTCCACCTTTTCCTGCAATTCTACCCAAGAAATTGCAAGCAGACTCCAGCTGAGTCTGTGTTTGGTTCAAATCAATTACATGGACTCCATTGCGCGCGGCAAAGATGAAACGTTTCATCTTAGGATTCCAACGACGAGTTTGGTGTCCAAAATGTACACCAGCTTCTAACAACTCTTTTACACCGACATTGATACTCATTGTATTAGTTTTCCATTTGTTCCCGGTTTTTCGTCTAACTTTAGACAATAGCCGTCCCGCGGAAATACGGGATTAGTTGATTGTTCTTGTGGCCAGATCCCCCCAACTTTAGGGGAATAATCAAGGCCGTTTCCGTCCGTTATGGACGCAAGGGCGACATTCTAGCAAGTGTCCCCCTCGATAGCAAACCAATTTCAGCTGTTCTTGAAGGAAAAATTGCTTTTTGCGGCTATACCCTCCGCCTATTAGCTCACGGAGCGAATTCGTATCAAAAGTACATTAGTTTATAATTGAAATTTCGTAATCTTGATTTGTTGAACGGAGATTAAAAATTTGATACAATCAAGTGAAATGGAATTGACACGCGAAGTTTCCTTTTTTTATTGTGTATGGGCTGGTTCGTAAATCCATGTTTTGAAGTATGAAAGGAAAAATTGTTAAAGTGCTTTCCAGTGCCCTCGCATTGTTGTATATCCTGGTTTTATTGCCAGGCTGCAGTTCAGAAAATGAAGAGAGTGTTCTTGGATATGTAGAAGGCGAGTATATTTATGTAGCTCCCACAACAGCGGGAATATTGCAAACTCTTAACGTGGAGCGCGGGGACCTCGTAGAAGCGGGTGCAAAACTGTTTGCTCTGGATCCACTTCAATTAAATTCTTCCCTGGAAGTCGCTCGTCTTAAAATGGCTGCGGCTGAGTCTACTTTGAAAGATTTAAGTAAGGGGGCTAGACCCGAGGAGATATCCGTTCTTTTAAAACAACAAGAAGAACTTAGATTGGTATTGGAGAACGAAAAGAAAGAGTACGATCGCGTACAGCAATTGATCAAAGATGGTGTCATCAGCGCTTCTGATTTTGATGCTCGAGAGACATCATGGCAGGTGGCCCAGGAGAGATTAAAGGAGATAGAAGCTCAATTGGCTGTGGCAAACTTGGGCGCTCGTGAAGACCAACTCAATGTCGCCCAAAGACAGGTTCTCATAGCTGCGCAGGGAGTAAAACAAGCCGAGAAGCTCCTTCAGGAATCTGCTCCCCTGGCCGTGTCTGCAGGCAGTGTGGAAGACGTGTTCTATCGTCCGGGTGAATTTGTAAGAGCGGGTTCTCCAGTGGTGTGCATTTTACCTCCGGAGAATATTAAAATACGTTTTTTTATATCCGAAAAAATGGTCAGCACGGTTCAATTAGGGGGCATGGTTCAAGTCTTGCTTAGTGGGAGAAACGAGGGAATTTCGGGCAGAATAACATTTATCTCGCGGGCCGCCGAATTCACCCCTCCGGTCATTTATAGTCTGGAGTCGCGAGAAAAACTCGTTTTTATGATAGAAGCGACCCCGGAAGAATCAGTTCAAATGTTACGGCCTGGGTTACCGGTCAATGTGCAGATCAATCATGAGGGCAAATAATGGGGAGAGTGGGGGTGCTGTGAAAGAAGAAGTACCATTGGCAATAGACGTGCATAATCTCACAAAACGTTTTGGAAAAAATACTGTCGTCAATCGAATTAATTTAGTCGTTCCTCAAGGGAAAGTTTACGGATTTTTGGGACCGAATGGCAGTGGAAAAACAACGACGATTCGAATGATTTGCGGGCTTCTTACACCGGATGAAGGGGAGGGCACCTGTCTCGGATACGATTTACGAAAAGAGTCTGAAAATATTCGCAAAAATGTCGGATATATGACTCAGAGATTCAGCTTCTGGGAGGACCTTACAATCCGTGAAAACCTCAATTTTGCAGGTAAAATTTTTGGAATAAAAGAGTCGAGGAAGCGAATCCAGTATGCACTGCAAAAGTTAGGACTGGAACGCAGGGCGGATCAACTGGCAGGAAGCCTCTCTGGAGGATGGAAACAAAGATTAGCTTTGGCAGCCTGTACACTGCATGAACCTAAATTACTGCTTCTGGATGAGCCCACGGCCGGTGTAGACCCTAAAGCACGGCGTGAGTTTTGGGATGAGATTCACCAACTGGCTTCCCAAAGGATTACTGTGTTGGTCAGCACTCACTATATGGATGAGGCAGAGCGCTGCCATGCCATTGTTTATATCGCAAATGGAAATATCCTTTCCCAGGGCACCGTGGACGACGTGATTTCTCAATCAGGGTTGAGTACATGGGTTGTTGGGGGAAAAGATCTGGTTTCTCTTAAAGAAGAATTGATCAAAAATCCTGCTGTGATGACTGCAGCTGTTTTCGGTGAATCCTTGCATGTCAGTGGTGTGGTGGCGGAAGAGCTCGAAGCCGCTATTGAACCCTACAAAGACCGAAAAGACCTTTCCTGGAGTCGCGAAGAAACGTCTTTGGAGGACGCCTTCATCTATTACAACACGCTGATAAAAGATTATAAAAAGGGCTAAAACATCGATGTGGAAAGGTAGATTTTCTTTCGGCCGCACCGGGGCCATTATGCAAAAGGAATTCACTCAGCTGAGGCGTGAACGTTCTACTTTTGCGATGATAGTTTTGTTGCCCATCATCCAATTGCTTCTATTTGGATATGCGGTTGACATGAATCCTAAATATCTTCCCACTTACATTCTTTCTCGTGACCAGAGTGTGTTTTCACGTAGCTTTGTGGCCGGGCTCAAAAATTCCCTCTACTTTGATATTCGGGGGGATGTGCATTCCGACGAGGAAGGTGAAGAGCTTCTACGAAAGGGTCAAGCTCAATTCATTGTTACAATTCCTGAGTATTTTGAACGGGATTTAGTTGGAGGGAAAAGGCCATCTGTGTTGGTGCAGGTTGATGGGACAGACCCTGTCGCTTCCAGCGGCCCCGCTGCAGCAATGAACGGTATTTTGGAGAGTGTTTTAAGGCATGATTTAAAAGGACCACTGGAAAATCTATCCACAGTGAAACCGGCAGTGGAACTGATTCAGCATCGGATGTACAACCCGGAAGGATTAACTCGTTTTAATATTGTGCCGGGGCTTTTGGGGATTGTTCTAACAATGACTGGTGTGATGATGGTTGCTTTGGCTCTTACACGCGAGAGAGAACGTGGCACAATGGAAAATTTGTTGGCAATGCCCGCCAGACCTTTAGAAGTCATGATTGGGAAAATTGTGCCCTATATTTTAATAGGTTATATCCAGTCGACAATAGTAGTAACGGCAGCCTGGTTTTTATTTTCCGTCCCAGTCCTGGGAAGCTTGTGGCTATTAGGGGGGGTTCTTGGGATTTTCATTACATGCAATATGGCGATGGGCTATGCATTGGCGACAATCTCCCGGACTCAAATGCAGGCAATGCAGGGAACTGTTCTAATCGCACTGCCTTCCCTAATGCTTTCCGGTTTTATTTTCCCTTTTTCGGGGATGCCAGTGTGGGCACAGACTATCGGACGCATAATTCCAATGACTTATTTTAATCGTATAGTCAGGGGGGTCATGCTCAAAGGAAACGGAATAGAAGAAATTTGGCCCGAGACCTGGCCCCTATTGATCTTTCTATTAGTAGCCACAATAATTGCGATTAAGTGCTACCGCAAGACGATTGATTAAAGGGAGGCTTTATCAGTAAACGATAATGATTGTTCCCAGTCTTTCCAGACAGGCTCGTAGCCGAGGTTTTTAAGAAAGGCGGAAACTTCTTCAGGCGTTCTGCTATCAGCTATTTCAAATTGCGTGGTCGCTGGGGCTTCAGATGTCTTCCCTAACGTGTGGCTTTCATGGGTATAACCGCCGGGCTCTGTGTGGCTGCCGGCACTCACGGAGGTAAAACCAAGTGGGAAGAGACGGTTGCGCATTTCCGGGGATTCCCGAGTGGAAAGCGTCATAGCTACATCAGGGAATAGAATTCGCAATGCACATACTAAACCTACAAACTGGCGATCGCTCAAAAGGTGTTCAGGCCTGAACTCACCAGCATGAGGGCGAAGCCTGGGGAAAGAAATACCTATTTGAGCTTTCCAGCAATGTTTAAGCAAATACTGAACATGAGCAGCCAAGATAATAACATCTTTTTGCCAGGGGCTCAGCCCTAAAAGAACTCCCAGTCCAAGCTTTTTCATTCCTCCATCATAGGCTCGCTCTGGCGTTTCCAAACGCCATTGAAAATTGCGCTTGGGTCCGGATGGGTGAAACTCACCGTAGGCCGATTCAATATAAGTTTCCTGAAAAACCGTAATCCCTGCGGTGCCTGCTTTGACCAAATTTTGGTAGTCTTCCACTGAAGTTGGGGCTACCTCAAAACAGACCTCGGAAAAACGTTTAGCTGCCAGTTCAGCACACTGGCAAAGATAGGTGTTGGAAACTTTAATAGGATTTTCAGATGCGACTAAAAGAAGACTGCGAAAACCGTGGTTGTATAGGAACACCATTTCTCGATCAACCTCTTTTAAATTGAGAGATTTTCGATGAATTTTATTGTGGCGGTTAAAACTACAGTATTTACACGCATTCACGCACTCATTAGAAAGGTAAAGTGGGGCAAAGAAGCGGATAGCCTTTCCAAAACGTTGAATGGTGAGGATGTGAGCACGTTGGGCAATTTTTTTTAATAGATGGCCCTCAAAAGCGGCAGCAGAAATTAGAGCCGCAAAATCGGCCAAAGATGGGTGAGTCTGAGATAAAGCCCGTTCAACTGCCGCACTATCGGCTCGCTGAGCCAAATCATTGAGCTCATTAATCGGAAGCGATTGAAGTTCAGAATAAAAGGACATGAAAAAAACCAGAAGTTGCCGGCCCGACGAGGACCAGCAACTTGCTTATAATTCAATACAAAAACACTTTACTACATCAGCAGTGCGATCTTTTCTACAGTTCACTAATTGGAACCCTCGTTATGCTTCAGAACGCCACAGCAATGTTTGAATTTTTTACCGCTGCCACAAGGACAGGGATCATTCCGTCCCACCGTGGGATGTCTCCGAACCGGCTGCCGTTTAGGTGCAACCCGCTCTTGGTTCGTTGGTGCACTTTCACTTTGAGAAGCTCCCCCCGACTCGACAGATGACGTATCGTGAACCGTGTGCACTTTAGAAAGATTTTGAAGAAATTGTTGGAAAGCCATCAGACTTGAAGCACTGCGGAAAATATTATGGCAAATCTGAGTTTTAGTATCCAACATGAGTTTGTCGAACGTTTTGTAAGCCTCCGCTTTGTACTCCAGAAGAGGATCACGCTGACCATAGGCACGTAAAGAAATTGCGTTGCGCAAGTGGTCCATGTGATAGAGATGCTCTTGCCATAAACGGTCAATCGCGCTCAGGATGGTATAGCGTTCTACGCTCTTCAATGCATCGGGATTTTCAAAGCTAGCCTTGAGCATATATGCTTCCCGAATAGCTTCAACCAGATGTACAGCCACTGCAAATTGCTGTGGGCTTAATTCACCGTAGAGCGAATCTGAAAGGGGCTTCTCAGTGCCAGTATTGGCCACATTCTCCAATATCTGGATTGTCTGAGAGAGAGGGAAGTGCAGGTTTACCCAGTCCAGGAGCTCACGTAAATTCCAGTCTCCAACATCCTGCCCGGGAAGAGAGCATTTTTGCACCTTTTGAACAACGACCTCTTCCATGACATCCAGGAGGCGATCCTGAACGTCCTCAGAGTGAATAATCTCATTCCGGAATCCGTAAACGACCTCTCTCTGCTTGTTCATCACATCATCGTATTCAAGAGTACGCTTACGAATCTGATAGTGATGTTGTTCCACACGCTTTTGCGCTGTCTGGATGGAACGATTTAAGAGCGGATGGGTTAATTCCTGATTTTCTTCCAGACCTACGCGTTCCATTATTTTGATAATGCGGTCTGATCCAAAAAGGCGCATAACGTCATCCTCAAGAGAGATAAAGAAATGAGAAGACCCCGGATCACCCTGGCGCGCACAACGCCCTCTCAACTGCCGGTCAATACGGCGTGATTCATGGCGTTCTGTCCCGATTACGTGTAAGCCACCGAGAGATGCTACTCCTTCGCCCAGCTTAATATCTGTACCGCGTCCGGCCATGTTCGTTGCGATAGTTACTGCGCCGCGTTGACCTGCACGAGCGATAATCTCAGCTTCTTTTTGGTGATATTTTGCATTTAAAACACTGTGGGGAATATTCACCTTGCGCAGCATGTGGGAGAGAGCCTCACTGCTTTCCACAGAGCGGGTGCCGACCAGAATAGGGCGTCCTAAGCGGTATAATTCAGTAATTTCATTAACAACAGCAGTATACTTTTCCCGCTGCGTTTTATAAACGGAGTCATTGGAATCCTTACGCGCCACAACGCGATTGGTAGGAATAACCAATACCTTTAATTTATATATATCAAAAAATTCGTTCGCTTCGGTCTCCGCTGTACCCGTCATGCCAGCCAGCTTTTTGTAGAGGCGGAAATAATTTTGGATTGTAATCGTGGCTAAAGTTTGAGTCTCTCGCTCAATTTCCACGCCCTCTTTTGCTTCAACTGCCTGGTGTAATCCATCGCTCCAGCGACGTCCCGTCATCAAGCGGCCCGTATGTTCGTCGACAATAATGACTTTGTTATCCTGAACTACGTACTGGACATCCTTCTCAAAGAGGCAGTAGGCCTTGAGCAATTGAGAAATGACATGAATCTGAGCAGATTTGTTTTCGAACTCCTGCTGAACAGTCTGTTTAAGCTGCATTTTTTTTGCAGGATCGTACTCAGGGTTTGAATCAATATCATGAAATGCGGTGATAGTATCCGGTAAGACATAGGCATTCGGATCATCAGGATGCATATAGTTGCGCCCCTTTTCAGTTAGGTCCGCATCATGTCCTTTTTCATCTACAGCAAAATAGAGTTCCTCTTTTTGCGCATAAAGAGTCTTCTTGGACTGGTCGGCGTGAAGCTCAAGCTCTACGTCGTTGACCAGACGTAAGTTGTCGGGATCCTCCATGAGAGAGAGGAAGGCTGGCATCTTTGGCGATCCGATTTTAGTCCGGTAAAGCAGAAGCCCAATTTCCTGTCTGAGATTTGCAACTGTTTCGGAACGAGCGTCCTTTTCTTTTTCTAACTCTAATTTTTTTAAAAGTTTTTTGGCCTCTTCCAAGTACCCACTGCAATGCCGCCTTTGTATTTCCACCAGACCGGTAATTCTGGGTTTGAACTGCTCGTATAGCTTGTTATCAAAAGCAACCACAGAAGGACCGCTAATAATCAATGGAACTCGGGCCTCATCTATTAGAATGGAGTCTACCTCGTCTACAATGGCAAAGTTGTATCCTCTTTGAACTTGCTCAGTGGCCGTGGTAGCCATCCCATTATCTCTCAGATAATCAAAACCATATTCCGCATTTGTGCCATATGTGATGTCACAGGCATATTGCTCTCTGCGCTCCAAGGGGGATTGATCGTGAAGAATACAGCCGACACTCAGGCCGAGAAACTTGAAGATAGTTCCCATCCATTCACTATCGCGAGCAGCGAGATAGTCGTTTACGGTAACCAGATGAGCACCTCTTCCGCTGAGCGCGTTTAGGTAAAGAGGCAAAGTGGCCACTAAGGTTTTACCTTCACCTGTAGCCATTTCTGAAATCATCCCCCGGTGAAGGGCAATGCCACCTATCAGCTGGACATCAAAAGGGACCATATCCCAAATCAGCTTCTGGCCACGAACCTCTATCTCTTTGCCCATCAACCTGCGACAAGCATTTTTGACAACGGCAAAGGCCTCTGGCAAAACATCATTGAGGGCCTGATCCCTCTGTTCATCGTCCTCAATTGCCGAGATACTGGCTTTCCATTGAAGGGTTTTTTCCCTCAAAGCCTCTTCCGATAAAGATTGAAAAGAAACCTCGAGGTCGTTAATTTTTTTTACCAAACCCCGGAGCTTCTTCACCTCCCGATCATTTTTGGTACCGAATATTTTCTTAAATAAATAGCCTATCATATCGCCGACAAACCAAAGGAATTATCCCGCAGGGGGGCGAGAAGTCAACAAAAGAGCGTAATTTAAATAATGGAATTAGCTTATCCCTTTCTTTTAGAAAAGGTTGCAGCTTCAATGTGTTGATCCAGCGTCGAGTGAACCGGTCTTGGTTGGTAAGAATGTTTAAGTTCACCTGTGTCGTCTAGAAAACGAAGCCTCTCCTTAGAGTATTGTTCTACAATTTGGTGAAATTGTGCAAGCGAGGTACATTGGCTAATTTGACGGTTGACCTCACGAGACGGCCCCATTCTGCGGGTGTAAAAGGGGGCGATTTTACGAAATTGACAGCAAGCAGATTTTTCTCCACAAAGCTCACACAATACCTCCAGGTTACGGATCATAAATTCCAAACGGTCCTGAAATGATGGATTGATAGCTGAGTTCTCTTTTATTTCTTTAAAAATCCACGGGTTGTAAAGCGCACCACGCCCAATTGAAAGTCCTGAAGCTCCCGTTCTCTCAAGCATCAGCCGTGCGTTTTCCAACGTCGTTACATCGCCATTAGCGAAGACAGAAATTTTCGAAGCCGCTTGCACCACGGCTGCAATTCCATCCAGGCTGATATTACCCGAAAACCCTTGAGAACGATACCGACCGTGAACTGTGATAGATTGAATTCCAGTTTCTTGAAACTTGTTTGCCAAGCCAGGGGCAATAAGGCTATCAAGCTCCACACCCAAGCGCATTTTTACTGTTACCGGAATTTTTACAGCGTGGACGACAGCTTCAACTAGCCTCAAGGCTAGCTCTGGTTGTGCGAGAAGTGCCGAACCTCCGCCATTTTTGAAAATCTTGGGTGCAGGGCAGCCCATGTTTATATCGATAAAGGAGGCTCCGTGAATCTCAGCGATGCGAGCGGCCTCCGCCATTTCTTGAATGACATTGCCAAAAAGTTGGACCCCACAGGGTGTATCCTCTTCTGAAAGCGCAATCAACCGCAAAGCTTCCGGATTCTTTTCGATTAATGACCGTGCGTTGATGAGTTCAGTAACAGTATAATCTACTCCCGGAGCTATCATTCGAATTAAGGTCCGGAAGGGGAGGTTTGTGTAGCCCGCCATGGGGGCCAAAATTAATGGAGCTGTTAAAGTAGGCAAGTTATAAAAGGGTAGGGTTATGAAAAAATTAGAGTGATAATAGATAGGCTTCCAATGCTCGAAGGTCAGGTTCGGTCAAATGCTTCGTGTTCCCGTGAATGTTTTGCGGATTTCGAGCGGTAAACATTTCATAAATTGTCAGTGCAGAGCCATCATGAAGATATGGAGCAGTCCTCCATATTTCAATTAAGGTTGGAGTATCAAATAATTGGTGTGGCTTATCATGTATACTGGATGTACCCACATCGTATTGTTTTGTGTCGGTAAAGAATATGCCGCTGTGGCAGCGAGCGCATCCCACTTCAGGAGATTCAAAAAGTTTTTTCCCTTTTTCCGCTTCATCTGTGAGCTCCCCCATCTTGTTCAAATGGGGACTGGGGAGAGGTTGTAAAGACTTTAGATATTCATCAATTGCCTCTGCCTCAAATTCCGTGTGGTCTCTGAATAGAATATAACGAATACCGGAGCGGACAGCCATCTCGGCTGTTGGCCGAATTCCCGTGGACATAGAGGGAGGCGTTTTGTGTGAAAGAAGGAGAGATTTTGTATTTTTAGGGTTTCCAATTCCATCGTTTATCAGATCCCAATTGAGGCCGTCGGTACGGGCATCATACGAGTGGCAGCTGGCACAGGACTGCCATTCTTGGTAACAAAGTTTGGCGTCATTAAACAGTCTCTCTCCCCAGTATGTGGGGATTTCTTCAGGTTTTTTTGCGTTAATGTTGCTCGCCTTAAGAGTGATGCTTTCGACAGTTGGAGGGAGGTTGTTACAATCCACAATATCCACAGAGTCGCTAAAATAGTGTGCGACATAAATTTTATTACCGGAAACGCATAAAGAGCAGGGCCCGTTGCCCGCAAGGCTGGTTCGCTCTCTTAGATCATTAAGAAACGAAAAGTTATTAAAGAGATTTATTTTTTCCTGCTCAGAAAGAGATGTCAGCTTTTCTATAAGCTTGTCGAAGTGGATCACACTCAGCTCATGTGTGCCGGCGTGTGTTATGTATAATTTTTTCCCATCTGCCGACCAAGCGACTCCCCACGGATTGGCAGCTCCGCAATCTATCTGGTCCAAAAGAAGTGTACAAATCTGCTCCTTCTTTTCCATATCTATTAGAGTGAATACATTACTATTCATCCACCCCCGCTCAACATGTATCGCCGGTAAGGGAAATCTAGCAAGAAGATGCACGACAACAGCGTATTTGCCGCAAGGAGAAATTTGAATATCCCGCAACCCTACAGAACCATTCGGAAGTTTAATTTCATGAAGAAAATTTCCGCTTCGAGCGTCAAGGATTGATACGCTGCTTGCTACAGTTTTTGAATTTGCGGCCACGCCGGGGAGAGAGTGCGAGACAGCTTGTAGACTATCATCGGGTGTGACGTCAAGGGAAATGGGCTCTCGGTTGTTTGGTGAACTAGATGTCGGCTGGACAAATAACGTTGAGCCGTCCTTCGTATTATAAGCCGCGGCGGTTCCATCAAATTGATTGCATACAAATAAGGTCTCTCCATCATGACTAAGAACGGGACTGGTGACGCCGTAGCCCGCTGCCCAGGTGGCTATAAGATTTCCTTTTGGCAATTGATACACGCAAACACTGCCTGAGCGGGACGTATTGTCTGAAGAGGTTACATAGAGCTTCTGAGGTTTGGAATCTAGAATAAGTCCTGTGGACTTGGGGTGAACTGGGATGCTGTATTCTTGTTTATACTCCGGCTTGAGAAAGAACACTTCGTTTGCTCCAGGGCAAAGTACGCAGATTTGTGAATCTGAGGACACTGCAATCGCGGAAGGACGAAGCCAACACAAATTTCCCGCTTTCACTGCTTGCGCCGAGGCTGAGGCATTTGAAAAAAGCCAAGCCATACAACTGACCCCGTACAAGGCCATCCGCATTCCTTTGAGTAGTGAAGCAGCAGCATCCACACGAGACATTTTAAAACGTGAGCTCTCTAATTCAATCTTTGTCTTTATAGCAGACGAGCGAGGGCAGATAGTTCCACCCTCGCACATCTCACTCGTGATTTCTTAAGAGAAAACTCCGAAGGTTAATCCAGTGGAATGACCTGCCATTCGTGGATACCCACGGCAAATTTATCCTGCTGTTTTACCTTGATTCTCATCGCTTTTGTCACAACTGGTTTGTGAGTTATTTCTATCCATTTATCCAACTCAACAGAATAGGGCGTTGAAGCATCTACAGCTTTCCATTGCCCCTGGTCGTCTTGATACTCCAAGAGCCAGCTTACTGGCGGGCGGCATTCTCCCACACCCGTATCGTCAAACCAATAGACTCGAGTCAACGTGGTTTCGACGGGAGCATTCCATGTATAAGATACCCATTCTTCCCCGCCTTTGTGCGGCCAGAAATGAGTTAGCTGTCCGGGGTGTTGATTGGATTTTTTCGGGAATTGGCCGTCCTTAATTCGATTCGGGTAACAGTTGTGGCTGGTGAAAGACAGAGTGACCGTTGCAGCTCCTTCCATTCCCTCAGAAGCGAATGCCTCAAGACGCGGGGCCATAGGCAACCATACTTTCATAGGGCTGGCCTCACGATTATCCCAAGTATAGTAGGGTATGGCTTTAATTTTTGCAGTTCCCATAGCCGGACCACTCTTGGCGACTGTCTCCTTGGAAGATAGCTTTGTTATTTTCTTATGTTGGGTGCCAGGGAAAGGCTGATAAAGCTGATTTAGCCACAGAACAGGCACGTTTGCGTAACGGGCTTCGCCTTCCAGAACAGTGATGCCACCAAGAAGTTTTTTGTCGTGCTTAGTCGTGAATTTTGTTTCCGGTGGCAAATAGATATCCTTGAGAGTGCTCTCTTGATCCATCTCTTCCAGACAATAAACTACCGAACCGCGTTGAATGGCAACCATTCCATCGTCAGCTTTCACGTTCGGGTGCGCTAAAATCAAGCTGGGTTCCATTTTGAAGTTGTAGGTGACAGTGTCTCCCTTTTTCCACACCCGATTATAGGCTTCATATCCACGGACTTTCTGTGCGTTTGCACCAGATGGAGCCGTTTTGCTCACATTTTGAGCCCAGGAGGGGATGCGTACGAACAATTCAAACTCTACCGGATCATCCATATCCATGACGAACTTTACTTTTCCATCCCAAGGATAATCGGTTTCTACGTGCATCTTAACCGGCTTGCCTTTGATTTCCGTTTTAAAAGAACCTTGAACAAACTGATTCACGTAAAGAGAGTTTTCGCCAGTGGCATACAAATATTCTCCCAAAGAGGCCATAAGACGAGCAACGTTGGGAGGACAGCAAGCGCATCCGAACCATGCGGAGCGGTGATGGGAGCCGCTGCTTTCCAGTGGATTGACATAGAAGAAACGGTTGCCCTCCAGATTGACCCCCGAGATGAAGCCGTTATAAAGAGTACGCTCAAGAACGTCGGCATACTTGGCATCACCGTAGAGCAGTCCCAACCGATGATTGAGTAAAATCATTGCGACTGATGCGCAAGTCTCCTGGTAGGCACTGGCATTAGGGAGATCGTAATCTTCCGTAAATCCTTCATTGTGTGCAGAAGGTCCGATTCCGCCTGTGATATAAAGATTCTTATAAACTGTATTTTTCCAGACTCGACGTACCATCCGTAAAAGTTCCTCATCTTGGGTTTCACGTCCTATATCCACACACCCCGAAAGTAAATATGCGGCTCGAACGGCATGTCCCATAATACTCGTGGTATTATAGATGGAGTCTTTATCCTGATGATAATCTCCCACGTACTGATCCAGCGGAATATTGTGTTCTTTTGCGAAAAATTTCTCACCCCGGTGCACTGTAAAGAAACGGGCCAATTTTAAGTAGCGATCATTACCCGTCGCTTTCCATAGTTTTATCAGGGCCAACTCAATCTCGGGGTGTCCGGCATATCCGGCTCGCTTGCCAGGCTCGTCACCAAACACTGAATCAATACAATCGGCAAGCTTGATAGCTACATTCAGGAAATTTTTCTTATTTGTAGCCTGATAATGGGCTACCGCCGCTTCAAACAAATGACCGGCGCAATAAAGCTCGTGGGCGTCACGCAGGTTTTTCCAGCGCTGATCAGGCTCAACTACCGTGAAATAAGTGTTCAAATATCCATCTGCTCCCTGAGCACTAGCGATGATCTGGATTATTCGATCCATTTCAGCATCCAGCTCGGGGGTATAATCAGTCGCTAATGTGTATGCCGCAGCTTCTAATCCTTTATAAAGGTCTGAGTCCATGAAAAGCGGGCCACTGTAGCCCTCACGTTTCCCTTGAGCAGCTAATTTGAAATTGGCTATATTCCCGGCCTTTTCAAGGTTATCCAGGTTAGCGGAGATAGATGCGAGACGGTTTGTGTCACGCTTTGGACCCCAAAAATCACTAGTAATTTTTACTTGTGTAAAGGGAACTGCCTGCAGCCGGGGTTCCGGCAAAACAGAAGAGGCAGCTTTTTCTGGAATATCTGCTGCAGAGCAGACACATGTTCCTATAGCACATAACAGGCTCATGACAAAGCCGTTCCATATTTTATTTGTTTTTTGCTTTTTCATTTCAAAAGATGGCAGTTTAATGCCAAAAGCGTTAAAACCGCATTCTCTCTATTAAGGTAACACGATGCAAGACATAATTAGAAATTACTTCACTCGCAGGTTGACAAAAAACGTCGGTTTGTTAAAATCTCCCCCGCGTTCTTCGCAGAGAGCGGGTGTAGCTTAGTGGTAAAGCTCCAGCCTTCCAAGCTGGCCATGTGGGTCCGATTCCCATCACCCGCTCCAATTTTTTTATCCTCATCATTTTCAGGGCGTTTAGAAAAAAACTATATAAAAAAACACTTGCAATTCTATTATTAGACGTGCAAGCGTTTTCTTAAAGAAGATACATTATTCCTGAACTTCAGCTTTTACGCGTCCTTTGCCAGTCAAAGTCTTCAAAAAAATAACGATTTCTTCTATTTCAGTAGAGGAAAGTCCTTGTTTACTCCTTGCATAACCCATTAGATCAACAGCTTGTTCTAAAGTTTCAACTTTTCCGTCATGGAAATAAGGTGCTGTGATTGCGACATTCCTAAGAGGGGATGTTCTGAATTTATACTTATCAGACACCCTCTGCGTAGCATCAAAACGCCCCAAGTCCGTTTTATTCGGGTAGGGTTTGTTAAGGTCGACCCGAAAAAATTTTTCTCCTCCGAGCAGAGGACCGGTATGACACGAGGCACATCCCTTTGACAGAAAAGTGGATAAGCCTTTAAGTTCATCTGTTTTTAACGCTTTATCGTTTCCATCAAGGAATTCGTCAAAACGATCTTTAGTGTTTAAAGTGCGTTCAAATGCAGCGATGGCTCTTGCAACATTATGAAAGGTCAAAGAGGGTTTATCATCAGGAAATGCATCTGCAAACTCTTTGGGATAGAGGGCATCCTTAGCGAGTTTATCTTCTACAGATTTCTCATCAGGCATTTTCATCTCCACCGGATTTAAAATCGGCCCTTTGGCTTGTTCCACCAAATCTGGTGCCCTTCCATCCCAAAACTGAACTCCAAGAAATCCAGAATTCAACACGGTAGGCGAATTACGTGTGCCTTTTGCGCCTCCCACACCCTCTGAGATCGGCTTACCATCATCGCCGGCTTGATTCTTATCTATCAGGTGGCAGGTATTACATGAGATGGTGTTGTCGAGTGAAAGCTTGGTATCAAAGTAAAGCTTTTCACCCAAAGTAATTTGTTTTGGAGTGTCATTCTCAGCGTCGGGGGCTTGGGCTGGAATGGTTGATATTTGCTCTATCGCTTCTTCTCGCAGCGCCTTTGCGTTTAGGGGCTTATCTGCCGAAAACGCATTGAACGAATAAAGTGCAACAGAAGCTGCACAAGAAACACAAAAGAGAGTCTTAATAATTGATTTCATAATCTATTTAAACTACATTATAAAAATTAATTATAACATCACTATTTATTTTAATTTTAGTTTATTTCCCCATATTGTTTATCAGGAGGGGGGAGTTCTCGCTGTATTTCACTTAAGCGGTAACCAAACCCGGAACCGCGGATGGATGAAATATCCACCATCCCATAGCGGCGGCTATATAATCCCGGATGAACTTTAAGTTCGGGCTCAGAAGCCTCGGGGTAAAACTGCATGGCCGTAGTCTCAACGCCCATGAGTGTCTGAAAGTTTGCAGCAAGGAGAAGATGTGGTATCTGGGCAATCATCGGATTGCTCAGATCACTGACCATGAGCGGCATGCCATGGGCACAGGCCCAACATGCTGCGAGGATAGCTGATGTCTGAGAACGAGCTATTTTAACGGATAGGCCAGTCCAACCTAGCTGACGTGCTCTGCGGAGTATTCGCCAATTATGGGCACCCTCATCCAAAAACAATGGTTTCCTCCACGAAACCTGATGAACATCCAAAGGATTTTCTTCTAAGTTTGGACTGAAAGGCTGCTCAAGGTGCAAAAGCATTCCGAAAATGCGGGGATGATAATCCCTAATTCGATCCAGAATTGCACTTAAATATTCGGCATGGGCCACTTGTCCGTTAAAATCAGCACAGAGCCAGTTAACTCCTTGCTCAATTCCTACCCGGCCTACTTGGACAATTCGATCATAATCCCAAGCGCTGTCATTGCCACGGAGCTTGACTTTTAAGCATTTCAGGCCATCGTTTCTCACCCAATCTCCTAAAAAAGTGGGATATCTGTCACGAACTGTATCAGAGGAAATATCCCCTGAATCCAACAAGTCGGCTTCGCCAACCAGATGCCAAGCCCTGATTTGTTCGCGTCGATTCGATATGAAGAAATTTGAGGGGAATACGCCTTTAAAAGAAACCCCTGAGTCTGGTGCCGGCTCCATGAAGAAAGTGAGATCACGGCGCAGATTATCAGGTCCGTAAAGCTCATAGATGGGCCTCTGGAGCAAATTCCCGAATGCGTCATGCAGGGCTATGTCGAAGGGCGCATTGCAGAGAAGAGCAGCAAGGCGAGGCATCGGTTCTCGATTCGCTCTTTTTTTCGAGTTGAAATCTTCCAATATGCCAGAAAGTTCTTTTTCTTGGAATTCCCATCCAATCTCCAAAGGATGCCCGACCCCAATAAACTGAGGCCACTCCTCTGCGAGTTGTCGGCATAAATCTTCCATGGCAGCAATTCGCTCTTCCATGCTCAAGGAACTACTCCAGCTTCCCCAGCACCAGGAAGCATTCAAAGGGACCTCTCCCCAACCTTCCGCTTTGTTTCCCAGAGTATCGATGACATTCATTTTCACTCGGGCACAAATCACGGTGGTCAGGGTTTCCCTGCCTAGTTTTAGTGGAATGCGGGCTTTGACCGGAAGGAAGTAAAGCTCCGTTCCGACTACCCGGACACGTCTATAATCTTTCCGCATAGTTTTTTTTATTAAATGGCATATTGTTAAAATCCAAAATCACCAAGGTACTTGGCTCAGTCGTACCTAATTTTTCGAGCGCTTTTTCTTCAACTCAGCGAACTTTCGGTCAGAAAGTTTTTGTTACACAGGCCGCCCTTCAGCCAAAACCGATATGCTGGAAGCATACTCTAATTTTGACGAATCTCAAGCTTAAAAGGGAACAGATGGAGAAAATTTGACGAATATTTTCTTATTCACTCATTCAAAACGGGTTATGAAATAAGCATCAAAAAAACTCTTTGCAAGCTCCTACTTGACTTGCCTCTCGGACTTCATATAGTATTGGCTTGTTATGAGTCGTTGGGCCATTTTGCTTGGAATCGCTATGTTACTGACGCTGAGTATCCCCACCAGATGCCCTGCGCCGCTTGTGTACCGTCCCGGAGAAGGATGGACCTATGAGCCTGTCGGTGGCAGCAAATGGGAGCGAACGAGAGCTGCTGACCAGATGGATGTGGCTGAGACATCTTTTGAAAAAAAGGATTATTTTGTGGCCCAAAAAGCCGCTCGAAGGGTTGTTAAACATTGGCCTCTCTCTGATTATGCTCCTCGTGCTCAGTATCTCTTGGCCCGTTGTTTGGAGGAGCGAAAAATGGATGAAAGGGCTTTTCATCAATATCAGCTGCTCTTGGATAAATATCCCAAATATGAAGGCTACAATGAAGTTGTCGAACGCCAGCTCATGATTGCCAACCGTTTCCTGGCGGGACAATGGTTTAAACTCTGGGGATATATTCCGATTGGGTCTTCCATGGACAGGACCGCGAAGCTTTACGAGCAGATTGTGAAAAAAGCTCCTTACCATGAAACGGTGGGGCCACAGGCGCAAATGAGCATTGGCACAGCTAGAGAAAACCAGAAAAATTATTTGAAAGCTTCTAAAGCCTACGAGTTGGCTGCTGATCGCTATAGTGATCGCCCAAGAGTCGCATCTGAAGCGCTCTGGAAGGCGGGGGAGGCCAATCGCAAACAATCTGCCGAAGCAGAATATGATCAAGGCGCATCTGTTAGGGCTATTGAAACCTATAATGATTTCATAGCTCTTTTCCCTGAAGATTCCCGTGTCCCCCAAGCTCGGGATAACATTATTGAGCTAAGGACTGAGCAAGCACGTGGCAGCTTCATCGTTGCTAAATTTTACGAGAAATATCACAGGTATCAGAGTGCTTTAATTTACTACAACGAAGTGCTAATTAAGGATCCTGATTCACCCTATGCACCTGACGCGCGTGAGCGCATGGAGGTGCTTAAAAAACGGATTGCGGAGCGCGAGGCTGCCAAGCAAAAGAGCTCTGAATAACCTGACACTCTGAAATAAAGCGATGTTTTTCTTAAACCGGTTTTTTTTATTTCTTCAGCTTTGTTTTGTCCTCTGTTTGCTATTTGGGTGTGCTGGTTACCACTTGGGGCCGCCAGCCGGGCAAGTATCCGGAGGTAATAGCATTGAGGTGATCCGTTTCAAGAATGAAACATTGGAGCCTCGCTTGAGTGAATATTTGATGGGCCCCTTGCGCCGCTCCATTCAGCAGGATGGGACTTATTGGCTTTGCACAGAGCGCGATTCGAGTGATTACGTTTTAGATGGGGTTATCACAAATTTTGAAAGAAGAGGGATTGGCTCATACCCTAGCGAAGTAACGGTTCGCGTGGACGAATACATCATCATTTCCGTTAAGATATCTTTGAGAGAAAGGGCCACTGGCAAAATAATTCTGGAACAGGATTTTTCTGGGAGCACTACATTACCCCTCGGCGCGGATCAGACCAGTGCTGAACGGCAGCATATTCCTGTCGCGATGGAAAACCTGGCAAGGGATATCGCCTCCATTTTAGGGGATGGAAAAATCAAGGATTAGTTCTACTTAGCCCTCGTATTGCCTCAAAAATAGAGCGCACCGAAAGTGAGAGAAAAGCCTCGAAAAGAGAGCGCGTCCTGATGGTATGTAATTAGAGGGCTTTTTGTACACGATTTTCATCTGCGATCCATCTGTAAAGT
>Ga0265294_10001715_pt1 | contig 29497 bp, 30 predicted proteins | sample MunlanPumphouse3_FD_192504 | JGI IMG/M metagenome (GOLD analysis project Ga0265294, IMG submission 192504) | Groundwater microbial communities from a municipal landfill in Southern Ontario, Canada - Pumphouse #3 | ecosystem: Environmental > Aquatic > Deep subsurface > Groundwater | place...
AATAGTGATTATTTATATCAAATTATGATGGAGACCTGATTTTATGATATCAGGCTATTACCTGCTAAACAAAATTCCAAGCTGAAAAGTTGGGTTATAGAAAGATTTATTTTCAAACTGTCCCATCAGGCAAAGGGTTTGCGCCGTGAGATAAATTCTTTTGGTAATGGCATAATCGAGGCTTATGATAGGAGAATATACAACTGTTGCAGCTTTATAAAAATTAGCATCAGATAAGAAACTGTCGGTCTGGTTATCAATGTGTAGGTTGCGAAACGAACCCATCCCGGCAAACGCAGAAGCGGTATAACGGAACTTTCCTGATTTGCGCGTAACACCAATAAAAGGCCCGCCATATCCCAGGCTCAGATAAGAATTATCAGAACCGTTCGTTGTATAACTCGTTTTTTGTCTCCCACCATAAACCCCTGCCGTAAAATGCTCACAAAAATACATCCGCAAAATCCCCCCAATAGAAGAACTCATGCCACGAATATCTTGGTGCTCGTTTGTTGCCATGGTAAAACCCGGCTGTAATATCAACATTCCTCCGCTATACAAACTTTTGGTTTCTTCGCCGGCTTTACCTGTTGTTATCATCAGCAAGCAAGTCAGGCCTAAAATAATTCTCTTCATTTATTGTTTTGATTTTGAAAGGGCTTTTCCTTTTTCACCCATATAAATGGCTATCAACACTAAGTTATCGGTACCGTTGTTTTTCCCGTTGTGCCAGGTATCGTGCACTTCTGCAAACGAAGTACCCTGTTTAAACTGCAGAGTTTTGCCGTTTTCCAGTTCAACAGTCAGCTCACCTTCCATTACATAAGCAAAAACCGGAATATCGTGTTTGTGCCAGCCAGTAGAACTTCCCGGAGGAAAAGTGATTTTCGCCATAGTAACCTCAGCATTCGCCACCTGAGGATAAACTATCCTTTGTCCGGTTGACGTGGTATCTGATTTGAGTATTTGTTCAATGATAATATTATCGTTGTACTGCGACCGGACAGAAAAAGCAACAAATAAAATAGAACAAATGATAAGCAGCCGTTTCATATCGTGAATTTTTAAGTTTTACATCCTAAAATGAACAACATTTTTAAAAAAAACATGCAACATAACATTCGTTTCAATTTTTATTTGCCAAAAGTACGGAAAAATTGGAATATGACAGCTGTTAAAATTCAGAAAACACAAAAAATACTATCTTTGCAAACAATTTAAAATTTCATTTAATTTATTAATTATATTATATGGTACTGATTGCCGATAGTGGCTCATCCAACACCACCTGGAATGTAACTGAAAATAAAGAGCTTATCTTAAAAATTGAAACGTCCGGAATAAATCCGTTCTATCAAACAACCGGCGAAATTCAGGAACTGATACTCACTTCTTTACTTCCAAAAACACATCAGTATAACATTGAAGCAATATTTTTTTATGGAGCCGGGTGTGCATTTCCTGAAAAGAAAAAAACTGTTTCTGAGGCTTTATCATACTTTTATCCTGACGCGAAGATTGAAGTTGAGAGTGACCTGCTGGGTGGAGCACGGGCACTTTTCCAACATGAGAAAGGAATTGCGTGTATTTTGGGTACCGGTTCTAATTCGTGCTATTATGATGGCACACACATCATCAAAAATGTTTCTCCTTTGGGGTTTATTCTTGGAGATGAAGGTAGTGGAGCTGTTCTGGGTAAATTATTGATTGCCGATTGCATGAAAAAACAATTACCGGAATGGCTCTGTGATAAGTTGATTGATGAGTATGAATTAAGCCAGGAAAAAGTCATGGATGCTGTTTACAAAAATCCCTTTCCAAGCAAGTTTTTGGCTTCTTTTGCTCCTTTTATGGCTAAACACATTGAAGAACCTGCCATCTTCAACTTAATTTTCGACAATTTTGACGCTTTCTTTACCCGGAATGTAATGCAATATGATCTCACAGAAATGAAAGTAGGATTTGTGGGCTCCGTGGCGTATTATTTTAAGGACACACTGGAAATAGTGGCTTCTGAAAGAAATATCTTCATCAGTCAAATTTTGCAAAGTCCGATGGAAGGATTAATTCAGTATCACAGTTAACCAGGCAATATTCAAAAAAAGATTCAGGTGCAGTACATTTACTTTACGTTTTTTTTCAGACATTTGAAAGCTTTACCAATTGAAGCAATAATATCACCTGCCATCAGCGATTCTTCCGATTCGGTCTCCAATGCCAGATCAGCCGCCAATCCATGTAGATAAACTCCCAGTTTTGCTGCAATCTCAGGGGCATAACCCTGAGCCAGCAACGCACCCAGAACACCGGTAAGCACATCGCCTGAACCGGCTGTCGCCATGCCCGGGTTACCGGTGCTATTGAAATACACCTTACCATCAGGCATCACGATTCTCGTATAAGCACCTTTCAACACAATAATAAGCTGATGGTTGACTGCCATTTCGTGCGCTTTCTGCAGGCAATCATATGAATTCCCGTTAATACCCCAAAGTCGTTCAAATTCTTTTGGATGAGGTGTTAAGATACTTCCTGCCGGGATATTGCCAAGCAGATTCTTCTGAGATGCAATAATATTGAGTGCATCGGCATCAAGTACGCAGGGAACCCGTAATTCCGGCAACAAATTCTGAATCATTTTGACGGTTGGACTTTGGGTGCCCATCCCCGGTCCTATCGCCAATGCGTCGTATTTATCAGCATAGTAAAACTGCGAAATATAATCGGGATTACGATCGGTTTCGTAAATAACCTCCGGCGCATTTGTCTGCAAAATACAACGGTTACTTTCGGGACCATGAACCGTAAGTAAACCAACTCCCGATCTAAGTGCTGCCCTTGCTGTCAAAATAGATGCACCAGCCATGCCCTTGCTTCCGGCCAGCAAGGCTAAATGTCCATAAGAGCCCTTGTGTGTAAACTTTCCACGTTTTTTAATCAATCCGGACACCTCTTCGTGTGTAAGATAATGATAATCAGTCGACATTTCTTCTATACTTTGTGGATGCAATCCGATATCCAGCACCGACCACTCACCGGTATAACGTTCATTTTCAAAGAAGAAAAAAGCTAATTTCGGAAACTGAAGGCTGAAGGTGTAATTTGCCTTTACTATCGGCTCATGCATGTTGTGACAGGTATCCGCATTCAAACCCGAAGGAACATCAATCGCGATTACCGTGTTTTCGATTGTATTGATAAAATCAACCACTTCAGCATAGAAGCCGGAAAGGGGACGGCTCAATCCGGAACCGAACAATCCGTCGATAATAACCGTATCCCGATCGATTTCTGGCGCAACAAATTCATTATCGTGCTCTACTAACACCTGCGGGAACATCTCCCGGAGCCGATTTTTATTGATTTCACAATCTTCAGACAATTTTCCGGCTGCAAACGAATGCACCTGCACATCGTATTGCAAGGCTTTCAGCTTACGGGCAAGGGCCAGCGCATCACCACCGTTGTTGCCGTGACCGGCAAACAGACAAAACCGGGTATCAGACTCCGGATAAAACGCCAACAACTTATCAAGCAATGCATCTGCTGCACGCTCCATCAAATCGACAGAAACTATTGGTTCACGCTCGATGGTGTATTGATCAAGCTGGCGGATTTGAGATGTGATGAATATCTTCATAATTTTTTCTCTGGCAAAGTTACACAATGTTTAGAATACTCGATAAAATAAAAGAAAAAATGATTATACTTTCATGCTCAACAAACAGCCTGATTTGTTTTTCAAACATAGTAAAAAACATGATAGTATTTTTATACAATAAAATGAGGCAAACATGGCAACACCTGATACGCAGCAACATATTGTACAATATTTTTTTAACAAATCGTGTATTTTAAAATAATAGACTATCTTTGGCACATCATAACCATGATGTTTTATGACGGAACTTCAATCAATATCCCTTCTACAGTTTGAAAATCTGTTTTGTAATTTTTATCCTCGGGTTGTTGCGTATGCTGCAACAATACTGAACGATAGAAATATTGGGGAGGACATCGCTCAGGAAGTATTTATGTACGTATGGGAGAAGCGAAACAGGCTCCATTTTGGCGAAGATTTTTATTCTTATCTGTTTCAGACAACCTACACGAGATGTATAGATCACATAAGAAAAAACTCTCGACTAGAGAAACAGGAACAGGAAACACTCCTGAAATTTGCAGAAGAATATCAGCTTTATATAGATAATAATTGTCAGCCTATTCAAGAGCTTTTTAGCAAAGACTTTGAAGAAAGTCTAAATACCCTGATCAAACAACTTCCTGAAACTAGGCAACAAGTTTTTAAACTTGTTTACTATGAAGGATATAAACCGAAAGAAGTAGCTGAAAAGTTGCAAATTCCTCAGCGCACCGTTGAAAGTCATCTTTATCTGACTCTAAAATACTTACGCATGCATCTTTCGCCATCAGACTTTCTGCTTTTGGTGTTTTTTTGTAAAAATATAATCGTCTGTTTATAAAATATTTTCTTAAGACTATCAATATAAATTTTACTGTTGAAGACTAAATAATTATGAGATATATCTATTTCAATTTCAGCCGTTTTCGAGTACCGATATTTGAATCTCATCTGAAAGATTTTCTCCATTCGTAATTAGCAAAAAGTAAGCTCGCAAAAAAAAAATTAATTTTACTCAGTAATTTTCTCTTATTGGCCGTTTAGCTTAATAAAACATTAATAAATGGCATGGACTCCGATTTTTCATTATTGATCAAATATATTTCACACCCTCTCACTGTTGAAGAAAGAGAGCGCGTATTGCAATGGCGTTCTCTATCGCCCGAAAACGAATTGCTTTTTTCGGAAATATGCAAGTTGCGACTTTTGAACGAGTATTCACAGCGGAATACAGTAGCAGAAACCGCTCAGGCAATGATGCGCATTAAAACGAAAATCCATCACAAAACACTCATTTGCCGCCTAAAAAACATCTCTAAATATGCTGCTTTGGTTCTATTGCTTGTTTCACTGTCAATATTTGGATGGAAACAAATGTCGGCCGGGAAATATACTACCATTTGTGTAACCGAAAATGAATCCGTAAAAAAAGTACAATTTGCGGATGGAAGTACAGTTTGGTTGAGTACTGCCTCTGAATTACATATACCACATTCTTTTTCTCCGACACATAGAGAAGTCTCTCTGATAGGGCGAGGTTTTTTTGAAATAAAAAAAGATGTCAACAATCCTTTTACAATAACCGGTAAACACATCAATATAAAAGTAACAGGAACTACTTTTGATTTAAAAATTGATCAAAAAGAAAAAAATGTGGAGGCAATACTTGTTTCGGGAAAAATTGTTTTACAAGACAATAACAGAAACGATATTTACCAGATGAATCCCGGTGAAAAGTTGTTTTATAATTCCGGCAACAAACAATATGTAGTTAAATCTGTAGATACAAGTACATTAACTGCCTGGCATTTAGATCAAACTATCTATGACAATACCACACTAAGAGAGATTGTGAATAAATTGGCAGACATCTATCATATCAATATTAATATTCAATCTGCAAAATTAGCAGAACGACGCTTCAAACTGATCATCAACAAGGAAGAATCGCTGATTGATATACTCAATAATATCAAGTACTTAACTCCTCTTGAATACAAAATTGAAGGGAACGAGGTTTTCTTAACGGAACAAACTGTTAAATAATGCATTATAAAAAGACGCCCATGAAAATCACTTAGAGCAAAAACCACCCAAATGTGATTAATCACACAACACCTAAAAGCTAATACTAAAACACAAAAAATGTATGAATATGAAATTAAATCACTTAACGACAAACAAACTCTTTGCCGTTAACGCAAATCTGTTAAAAGCAATTATTTTTTGCTTCGTCTCTTTGTTCATTGTACTCCCCTGTATGGCGGAGAGTGCCGTTCATTTGCAATCGGTAAATGTAAAATTAGCACTAAAGAACACATTGTTATCCAATGTTATCGAAGAACTTCATAAACAAACAGGATATGAATTTTCTTATGATACAGAAATTCTGGATACAGAAATTCCGGCAGTATCTGTCAATGTTAGTAATGAGACGATCGAAAATATCCTCAAACTAATTTTCGATGAGACCGACATCCATTTTAAAGTCGTGAATAACCGGGTTTTTCTAAGATCCGATAATGTAACAATAAGGGAAAATGGTAAACAGGGGGCTGCATTGCATCAACAACAAGGCAAAAAAATATCAGGAAAAGTAACGTATAACAACGGTACGCCAGTAATCAGCGCCACAATTGTAATTCAAGGCGATACCACAAATGGTACAGTTACCGATATTGATGGAAACTATACGCTCGTCAATGTCCCTGAAAACGCCACATTGATGATATCATATGTCGGCATGAAACCGCAAAGTGTCCCGTTAAACGGAAGAACTGTAATTAATGTAACACTATATGAGGACACAGGATTATTGGAAGAAATAGTGGTTGTAGGATTTGGAACACAGAAAAAAGTAAATCTTACAGGATCTGTAGCAATGATTGATGGGGAAGAGTTTACAAAACGTCCTGTTGTGAATGTAACTCAAAGTCTTCAGGGTGTAATTCCCGGGCTTACAGCATCTATTCCAAATGCCGGAGGAACTCCCGGGAAAAGTTTCTCTCTTCAAATCCGCGGACAAGGAAATTTAAGTGGAAGCGATGCTCCTTATATACTGGTTGATGGAGTAGAAATGAATCTCGCGGATGTGAACCCAAATGATATTGCCAGCATATCTGTTTTAAAAGACGCTGCAGCAGCTGCAATTTATGGGGCACGAGCAGCTTACGGTGTAATTTTGGTAACAACCAAAAAAGGAGAAGAAGACAAGATGCGTGTCTCGTATCAAGGTTCTGCAAGTTGGTCGTCAGCTCTTAATTTACCTAAAATGGTTAATGGGTATGAATTTGCTAAGTTTTTCAATGATGGGAACAGAAATGCAGGCGTAACTCCTCAATACTCTGAAAAACAATTAGAAGTGCTTAAACTATATGCCGAGAATCCAACCAATATAAACAGTTGGCCTGGTGTAACTTCTAATAATAGTATGAGTACAATTTTCGAAAACAATTCAAGAGGAGTTGGAAGTACAGATTGGTTTAAATTTCACTATAAAAATTATGCTTTCAAACAAAACCACAACATCAGTTTTACAGGCGGAAATAAAATAGCTAAATATTATATCTCCGGAGGATATTACGATGAAGAAGGATTATTACGGTATGCTGATATAAATTATAGACAGTATAATTTTAATTCCAGTCTGACTTCACAACTAACCGAATGGCTGAAATTAAAACTTAATACCAAGTATTCTAATGGAAAACAAAATTCACCTTTTGGTACGGGAGCAATCAATGAAAGTATGTTTTATCACGGTTTAGCACGTTTCAGAGCAACCGTTTCTCCTTATGATTTAAATGGGAACTTTTCCGAACTTTCACAGGTCCCTTACCTTCAGTCAGGTACATATACAGAGACAATGAACACAAACTCCATAATTACAGGAGGATTGGAATTAGAGCCCATCAAAAGATGGAAAGTTTTTTTTGAATATACTTATAAAAAAGGAACTACGGATTACGAAGCTCTCGCTACTCCAGCTACTTTTATCGGTATAGATGGCACTTCATACAAACAAAACACACGTTCCGAATTAGGTATTCCTGACGCAAGTTCTTTCCTGCGTTCGATGGCTGCCTCTGAATATCAAAGCATAAACCTCTACAGCAATTATAATTTCACATTGGCAAAAAATCATAATTTCATTCTTATGGGCGGTTATCAGGAAGAGAATAATCAATTCCAAATGCTGCAAGCTCGTGTTGTTGGCTTGATTAACACCACAAATCCGGGTATTAATTTAGCTACAGGAGATAAAACACCAAGTGAAAGCCGCAATGGATGGGCAACACGAGGATTCTTCGGACGAATAAATTATGATTATGATGGAAAATACCTGCTTGAATTGAATGGACGTTACGATGGCTCTTCACGATTCTTAACAGCCAATCGGTGGGGCTGGTTTCCTTCCATATCGATAGGATGGAATATGGCACATGAAAAGTTTATGCAACCTATCCAACATGTACTGAGTTCTTTGAAATTACGTGCATCCTATGGAGAATTAGGGAACCAGAGTGGAGCAAGACTTTATACTTTTTCCAAAACAATGAATACATCAGCACAAGGAAATTGGTACTTCACTGATGGACGTAATATGATCATCTGGGGGCCTGAAACATCTGACCCGAATGTTACATGGGAAAAAGTGAAAAGTAAAAATGGCGGAGTTGATTTTGGAATTTTCAATAACCGTTTAACAGGAAGTTTTGATCTGTTTGAACGAATCACGAGAGATATGCTGGGTCCCAGCGAGGATGTTGCAGACATGTTCGGGGCATCTGTTCCAAACACTAATAATGCAGTAATGCGCAGTCGGGGATGGGAGTTTACAGTAAACTACAGGGGTAAAATTGGTTCTGACATCGACTATTCGGTGGGTGCTATGGTGTCTGATGCCCAATCAACAGTTTTGGAATATCGTAACCCCACCTTTACTAATCCTGCAGAAAATTGGTACAAAGGAAGAAAGGTTGGCGAAATATGGGGCTATCGTGCTTCTGGTATCATTCAAACACAAGCTGAAGCCGACACATATAATGATCTGCTTAATACTTCATATCTTACCGGACGCAACTTTGAACCTGGCGATCTAAAATTCATTGATTTGAATGATGACAATGCAATAAACAGAGGAACAAACACACTAAATGATATGGGCGATATGACTATTATTGGAAATAGTACACCTCGTTATCAATTTTCACTCAATGGTTTTATCCGTTACAAAAACATATCCCTAAGTGCACTATTCCAAGGCGTTGGTAAACGAGATTACAATCCAGCAGGTTCAAATTATTTTTCCGGTGCAGGACCCTTTGCACAAGTCACAGTATTTAAAGAACATCTCGACTATTGGCGTGAAGATAATCCGAATGCCTATTTCACAAAACCATATATTTCGGGAGCTGGTAATAATGGAACATTTAATGCAAAAACCATCAACACCCCTACTGATTATTATTTACAAAATGCATCCTATATCCGGCTGAAAAATTTAACGATAAATTATGAACTGCCTCAGTCGTGGTTGCAAAAGGTATATATGGATAAAGTATCACTTTTTTTAACAGGAGAAAACCTGTTTACTATTACAGATATAATTGGCTTCTTTGATCCCGAATTAGTTTTTGTTTCTGGTGCTGGAGGCAAAAATTATCCTCTGAACAGAATATATTCAATGGGTTTAATTCTTAATTTTTAACTAACATGAAAAAAATTCAATATATAACATCTCTCCTGTATGTCACGATAGCATTGATTCTAACAGGATGTTTTGATTTAGATAAATTCCCTGAAGGAGAACTTTCCTCAACAAATGCCCTTAGTAGCAATTCAGAAATGGAAAAATACCTTAACCAGTTTTATGAAAGTGCCGTAAAGACACAACCTGGAGGACTGGCAAGCGCCGTTGGGATTGCCTTTGGAGATCAACGTAGCGATAATATGGTGAACGCCTCGCCTAATGTTCGATTATCAGGATTGACTACCTTAAGTGATGCTTCTACTTTGTCGCAATACAACTACATCCGGAATCTCAATTTCTTTCTTGCTAATGTTGATAATAATAAAGAAGAAGGACCTGAAAAAAAACATCTTATAGGTGAAGCTTATTATTTCAGGGCTTGGTACTATTTTCAACTGGTAAAAAATTATGGAGATGTAGCCTGGGTGAGTAAAGAATTGAATATGAATGAAGCAAGTCAGCCACGCGAATCACGTTTAGTAATAATAGATCATATCTTGAATGATCTGGATTTGGCTATTTCATTTTTAAAAGAGGTAAACAGTAATGTTAGCATGCGCGTTCATCGTGATGTAGCCAGAATCTTTAAATCTGAAGTGGCTTTATTTGAAGCTACATGGCAGAAATACCACAAAGCAAAAATTGACCCGTTTTACAGCAAAGAAGTTACAGACATCAAAATTAAAAGTTATTTTGAACAAGCAAGGGATGCCGCTAAAGCTGTCATTGACCGTGGTGTATGGAACATTCATTCATCGGGAGAAAAACCATATCAAAATATGTTCATTAATCTGGATTTGACATCGAACAAAGAAATTCTGTGGTGGAAAAAATATAATGCTGCTGAAAATATAGGGCATAGTGTCACACGTTATATAAACGAAGGCGGGGGACAAACTGGCATTTCTCAATCGTTGATAGACGATTATTTGAGTGTTGATGGAAAAATTTTCACCGGAGTAGAACGTTCCGACGCACAAAAAATTTATGGAAAAGAGCTTTCTCCCGATTTGCGTGATCCTCGTTTGTCTCAAACTGTTTGTTGGTCTGGAACTCAACTAAAACCCGATGGATTAAAGTACTCTTTTCCTCCATTACATGTCACTACATACCACCAAAACACAACCGGATATTCGTTACTTAAATTTAATGAATATAATACCACTTATGCTGCTTCAGTTACGGGTGAATTTAAAGCGCAGGTGCCTGCAATTCAATATCGCTATGCAGAGGCGCTTTTAACTTATGCTGAAGCATTAGCTGAACTTGACGGGGCAGGAAATCAGGAACTCATCAAAGCTGCTCTAAAGCCATTGCGCGATCGCGTGGGAATGCCCGGCGTTGACTTCGATCGTGAATATAATAACGATCCGGCATATCCATTTTATAACCTGAATAAATATATTCAGGTGGTTCGGCGCGAGCGCAGAGTAGAGTTGGCTTGTGAAGGCTTCCGTTTCGACGATATTATGCGTTGGGCGGCAGCTGATGAACTTATTGTTGGGAAACGTCCACTTGGCGCACTTTACACAGGAAGTACACTGCAAGAGCAAAATGCTCCTGGTGGATATTATAACGGAGTATTGAAGATAGGCTCAAACATTCAAATAAATGATCAGGGATATATTGACCCTTATAAAACAGTGCTTCCTAATGGATTCGGTTTTAAAGTTGGCCGCGATTACCTGTTGCCGATACAAGAGCGCATGCTGACTCTTACTGATAATCTATGGCAACAAAATCCAGGATGGCAAAAATAAGATATTGTTAACTTAATTACAAAACAAAATTTAGTTATGAAAAACGTAATTTATTTTTCATTATGCATAATGATTGGTATTATTGCTCTTTCGTGCGACAACAACGATAGCGCATACTACCCTGTTCCATCTGATTTTTCCGTATCTCCAAATACTGAGCAATCATTAGGAGTTGATGGCGGAACTATCAAACTCATTATCTCTGCAGGGAACTTGGGTTGGTGGATTGAATCTTCCGTCGATTGGTGTAAATCATCTCAAAAATATGGGTCCGGTGATGGTGAAGTAATCATCACTGTCCCGAAAAATACCACAGCAAGTGAGAGGGAAGCTATCATTACCGTAAATCCAACTTTTAAGAAAAAGCCTGTGATTATAAAAATCAAACAACAATGTTAGATAAACTAAGCATCAACGTTTGGTGAGTACCAAGAGAAGCAAGTTCCTTCAGCCCACTTGCGAAAGTTAAATTATTGATAAAGAATACCAAATAGGCTACACCTATATGAGCAGAAATATTCGCAAAACCCCAAGATGAGACAGCACTACTTTTTTCTGAAAAAGTAGCCGTTGCAGGGAAAGGGTTACGTTTTGCAAATGTGATAGTTACGTTGAGTTGCATCGGTTTTTATCTCGTAGAAGAACGCCTATCCTTCTTGGACAAAGGTTGATGTTTGAATTGGAAAACACAAGAAAACATAAAACGAAACAAACAATACTAAAGTTTTGAAACTATTAACACACATATTCGTCAGCATATTAATAACTCTCTTTGCTTGTATTAAGATATATGGTCAGAACACATCAAAGGAAGTAACACTGGGTGAAGTTATAGACCAATTGTCTTTAAAATCCTCTGCTGCACAAATTGAAAAACTCAATCACCAAAATGAAATACTCCAATTTGAAAATTACAAGAAAAGTTTTCTGCCCGCGGTTTGGCTAAATTTTAATCCCGTTAATTTCAATCGTTCCTTACGTTTGCTGCAACAGCCTTCTGACGGAAGTTATTCTTATGTAGAAGATTACTCCAACAACAGCAGTGCAGGGGTATCCGTTCGTCAAAAAATAGGAATTACGGGAGGCGAATTAAACATCGGAAGTAATGTCAACTACCTAAACGAATTTTCCCGCAAGCTTAATAGTTTCAGCACAACCCCTTTCTCTATCGGCTACTCTCAACAGCTATGGGGAGGAGGGAAACAGTATCGTCTCGAAAAAGAGATTGAATATGCCAAAAACAAAGCAGCCATAAAAGAATATTGCACAAAACTATCCCAAATTCAACAACAAGCCTTGGGGCTTTATATGACGGCACTTCTCGGCAAAATGGAACAAGATTTGGCACAACAAACCACGCTGAATACCGATACCCTTCTGCAACTTGCCCACATCAAACTAAATAATGGTCACATTACTGAATATGATTTCAAACAGATTGAACTGCAATCTTTAAACGCCCGGTATGCTTTTGAAAATGCCCGCAAAAACTACATAGAAGCACAAGAACGGCTTGCTGTATTTCTCGGGATAGAAGAAATTGAAGTAGAAATCCCCGAATTTGATATTCCATTTGCCATAGAAACAAGTATGGCAATGTTCTATGTAGAACGAAACAATCCGTTCTCGAAACAACAGGAAATACATACTTTAGAGGCTGAACGCAATTTGTTTTCGGTTAAATTAAGCAATCGTTTTAACGGCAACATCAGCTTAAACTACGGTGTAAATCAATATGCGGAGACCTTTGCTGGCGCTTACCGCAATGGCAATACCCGTCAGTCGGTTATCATTGGTTTTCAAATTCCCGTTTTTCAGTGGGGCGTTAATAAAAACCGCATCCAAATAGCCGAAAACAATTACGAAGCAAGCAAAATAGCACGAGAACGGCAAATGCGTGAATTTAAAAATGAAGTAAAAGAAAACATAAACAATTACAACCATTCGGTAAAGCTTTGGTTAGCGACAGAAAAAGCCTATAAATTGTCGCAAGAACAATACGAAATGTTGATACAGAAATTCTCGCTGGGCAAAGTTTCCGTGTATGAACTCACAACAGCCCAAAGCGAGCAAAACAACGCTATGCAACGCTACTACTCGGCTATCAGAGATACGTATAATAGTTACTTTATACTGAGAAGTATGGCGTTGTATGATTTTAAACAAAATGTGGAATTGGAAGAAGTATTGGTGTAAAAAAATGATTAACGAAATAACCATACGAAAACTTGTTGACTGCATTCTTCTCAACGCTTGTTCTGTAAACTCTTCGGGACTTTACAACGGGAAAGCAGGAATGTCTTTGGCTCTATTTGAGGCAGCACGTTTTTTGCAAGATGAATATATTGAAGAGCAAGCTTTTGACTTATTGCAAGAAGCATTAATTAGTAAAACGGATGATATTAGTTTTGAAAATGGCTTATCCGGAATAGGATATGTTTTACTTTATCTGATAAAAAATGAATTTTTAGACGCTGAATTCAATGAATTATTTAGCTCCAATCACTTTAAGATAGAAAATGAATTAAGAAAAATAAATAATAAAAGAAACTCCTACCGTTCATTCTCTTTTTTAACAAGTATCAATTATCTTAATCTATTAACTGAGCATGATGCGTATAATGAGAGTAGTATTCAAAATATAAATTGGTTATCTGAAAAATCAAGCTTGTATTTATTCGACAATATAAAAAAAATTCAACATGGGGAGTTTGTTATCCCAAAACTTGAAATTCTTAACTTATTAGAACAATATCTTAAAATAGTCAATTGTTATCACTTAACGCCAAATATAGAATTATTACAACTGTATTCAGATCTATTCATAGAAAATAAATTTATCAGCAATTTTCACATTGGGCATTATTTGAGTAAAATAGGAGAAGGGGTTGATAATAAAAAGATAGTATTTGCAGGAGAAGAAAATAAGAGAAGATCAATAAAAAACATTAGTTATGAAACATTTACACTTCCTCAAATAGTAAGACAACTTTATTTAATGCGACAATATAAGAGATTTTATATGCAAGAAATTAATTATTTAGAAAGAAAATTTATCGAGGAGACCGAGGATGAAACAATCGAACAAAAAATACTAAAAAGTATTCATCCAATGAGTTTTATTGCAGGTTATAAATCAGGAGTATTACGTTTTTTACTTTATAGTATTTTTACCAGTAAATTCGCTGAATATAAAAACTCAAACTATTATTTATTGGATTTATGATAGAATTGTGTTTTCTAAATATTTCAAGCCGAGGTTCAACAACTGGCGTTGATCGTTATCTTTCAGTATTAATTGAAGGATTACACGTGTATAGAAAAGAGATAAACATACTTCTTGTTGATTTTGTATATAATGATAAAATTCTTTTTTCAAAATATAAAGAATATAGCAGTTATAGGAAATTGACAATACCCTTGCCTCAAAGATATTCAAACTTTTTGAATGAAACGTATTGGATGGACAAGTATTTTGAAGTTGCTAGTCGTTTATTATTGCCTTATTTAAAAGAAGATATGATTTATCACGTTAGTTCTTTCAATTTAATTTTATTAGCTTTAAAATTAAAAGAAAGATTAAAGGGCAAAATAATATCTCACGTTCATTTTATTCCGTGGAAAGAACACTACGAACACAATAAGTCTTATTTCAATAAATTATATGCTCATTATCATAGTAACACACTCGAGACCAATATCTTTTTTATCAATAAGTTGGAAAAAGATTTTTATGAAAAAGCCGACAAAATAATTTGTGTTACGTCATACGGAAGAAACTTTGTCCATCGTTTAACCGGCATACCTTCTACAAAAATAGAAATAATAACAAATGGTATTGAAGATTCTGCTGTTAATCAAGAAAAAATTTTTCACAACTCTGATAATGTTGAAATACTATTTGCTGGTAGAGTCTGCGAAGGAAAAGGAATCTTTTTTGCATTGGAGGCTTTAAGTATTGTAAGAAAGGAGGGATATGATTTTAAATTCATTATTGCTGGCGTGTGTGAGGATACTACAAAGTTATTCATACGCGAGAAGTATCACGATTTAAATGTTGATATTTTAGATAATATAGATTTTGACACGCTGAAAAGATTGTACTCATCTGTTAATATAGGCATATTACCCTCTTTAAAGGAGCAAGCTAGTTATGTTGCCATTGAAATGGCAATGTTTGGACTTCCTGTTATTTGTACAGCTATTGATGGATTAGATGAAATTTTCACAAATGATAAAAATGTTCTAAAAGTACCTGCAATATTTTCAAAAATCAAAGGATTGACTATTGATATAGATACAATGGCCAATAAGATAATTTCTTTAATTGAAAATAAAAGATTATGCTCTCGTTTAAGCACAAATATTAGAAATTTATATGAACAAGAATTCACTTTACCTCTAATGATAGAAAAAACTATAACCGTATATGAAAAATTAATCAATAAAGAGTAAGTTATATGAATAGAATATCAATAGTGATGCCAGTATATAATGCAGAAAAATATGTCTCAGAAACGATAGAAAGCACATTAAAACAATCTTTTGGAGATTTTGAATTTATAATTATAGATGATGGTTCTACAGACCAAACATTATCAATCATTCAATCCTATAAAGATGAACGTATAAAGGTTATTACGAACGAACATAATTTTGTAAAATCGCTTAACATAGGATTAAATAGAGCCTTAGGAAAATATGTTGCACGGATGGACGCAGACGATATTATGCATATAGACCGTTTAAAAATACAATATGCAATAATGGAAGAAGACACTAATATAACCGTTTGCAGTTCATGGATGAAAACTTTTGGAGAAAACATAAATAGTGGATTAATGAAAAATGGTTTTGGAATAATCGACACTCCTCTTTTACATTTATTAAAAAATAATTTTATTTATCATCCAACAGTAATGATGCGCCACTCCTTTCTAAAGGAGAATCAAATTATGTACAGCAATTATGCTTGGACAGAAGATTACAAACTTTGGGTCGATATCTCTATAGCGGGTGGGCAATTTTTCATTGATTCTGAACCGTTATTATATTATAGAATTTCCAAAGATCAAGTACGAGCCACTAAACAGAAAGAACAAAAAGAGTCTTCATTAAAAATAAAAAAAGAGATACTGTATAACCTTATTAAGCGGAGCGTTATCAAAGAAGAACTTTCGGAGTTGCATTCTCTTTTTTATAGGATAAAAGACATTAGTACTTTGTCTGATGAAGATGTCTTAATGTTTTACTATACATTCTTTTTGAAAAACAAAGCCATAATAGGCTATTAATTATTTAAATAACAAAAAAATGAAAAAATTAACAAGAAAAAACTTAGATGAATTGGCATTAGTTATGCCTGTTATTGACGAAAATGGTCAAAGTGAATTTATTGGGGGAACTCAAGCGTCTTCCATAAGAATTAATGGAGGATATCTGATTAGTTATGATTATGAGAATGACGACTTGGGGAAACTAACTGTATTCCAGCCCGACAATGGAGGTGCCCTTATTATATTTGATGGGGTTACTTGTTCCAATGGAGATTTGGGTGGATGTGCTTATCAATTCAACGGTATAGTAGAAGTGGGACCAAATCCAGAAACAGATTTTGACATTGGCACAATGATTCATGAATATGGACATTTTCTACAACAGGAAAGTATGGGTGGTGCAGCTTACTTAGTGTATGCAGGAGTTGGTAGTGGTCTTGGAAATCTTTACGAAATAGTAGGAGGAGACTATTATTCGGTCTATAAGAGAAAAATGCAAGTGAACGAGGACAAGAGTATATGAATCAGTATTATCCAAATAGTGATTATAAGGCAGAAGGATTATAATTTCGTTACAATACAAGTAAAACTATGAGATAGTTTTACTTGTATTGTAATTTTTTATCTTTTACTATTTGAATTCAGCAGCTTATTAAACGTCCAATAAATAAAATACTATGCTTAATATTCGTATAATCTTAATTGTTTTATTTTTTAACTTTATTGTTTGTTTTGCTTCTAATGGCAATACTATACAGATTGAACGTTTTGTTTATCATAGCCATGACTCAATCCCAATTGAAGGTACATTGTATTTGCCCAATGGAAAAGTGAAGAGTATTATTATTCAACTATATACGACTCATGTAAATTACCGACATCCTGACTTTAAATCATTATCCGACTCTATTAGATTTCAAAGCATTTTGCCATTAATATCAAACGGATATGGCGTTGCCTTGATTTCTCCAAGATATAAACAGACAAAAGAGAATTTACCGAAAATAAAAGACCAAACGTATAAAACGCTTGCTGATGACGGAGAAGCATTGATTAAATTCCTGAAGTCAGACTCTCGTTTTACAAGCACACCGATAGGTGTTTGGGGCTTTAGTGCAACAGGCATAGCTGCAGCGAAACTTGCTTCTCGAAAAAATTTGGTTGATTTTGCTATGCTGATGTCTACGCCATCTACAATAGGAGCTGAAGATTTGTATTTTAAGTGGGATACAAATATGAAAGAATCAGTCAAAGATTTTTATATGTTATTTTTCCGTGAATTTGAGCGTTTTTTTCCCAAAGATCATTTCATTTATAATGATAGTATTTATACGAATACAGATCAAAGCAAATTTGATCAAATTTTCATAGAATGTGTTTGGGATTGCATGAAAAATATAAATAAAAGTGTTTTGCAAAATAATGAGAAAATAGACACTATACACATACTTGCTCAAAATACACTAAAATCAGCTTTCAAAACAGATACGATAAAAACAAAAATATTTACACCATTTATGCCTTCCAAGGATCCGATGTATATAAATCAATTTATATATATCCTTATAAATATTACCATGTATTCCCCTTTGGATATAGATTACTTGAAATGGAATCCTGAAGATTACTACCCTAAAATTTGTTGTCCTACTCTAATGCTGTTTGCAGAGAAAGATGTAAATATTGACATGAAAGGAAGTATTGAAAATTCAAAAAGAATCGTCAATACTTACAAAAAAACAAATTTTTCAATTGTCGTTATTCCCAATGTGGATCATGAATTTTATGAACCGCTAGAGAAAGTTTCGTTTGAAGAAAAAGGTCGAACATACACATTAAACAAATACTCTAGAAGTTTTTTACAATCTATGCTGAATTGGTTGGAAAGCGTACAACATTAAATTCTCAATATGAAAAAATTCTTTATGTTTACAGCTATAGCGTTCATTGTCATGACTTCTTGTGACCGTGTGTTTGGAGTTGCTATATTTGCTGAGACACAAAGTTAAGTAAAAGAATTTCTTAATTTTGTGAATTATGAGAAAACAAAGAACACATTACGACAAGACATTTAAGGAAAATGCTGTTAAACTGAGTTTAGAACGAAAAAACGTTTCAGAACTCGCACAAGAATTGGGAGTTGATCCCTTGTTGTTATATCGTTGGCGAAAGGAATACCAGCAGAAGGGCGAAGCGCGTTTCCCCGGTAAAGGTGTACAATCGCTGAGTGAAGATGCCCAAAAGAATAAAGGAATTGGAAAAACGACTTAACGATTCAGAGATTGAGCTTGAGATATTAAAAAAAGGATTGAGCATCATCTCCAAGAGCGGTCGTTGATCTTCGGGTTTATTCGAGACTACCACTCGAAACGATGGGCGATTGAGGTGATGTGTAATGTATTGAAAATATCGCGAGGCTCTTATTCCCGATGGCTTAAAGTCCCGGTTGGTAAACGCAAACGAGTTTACATGGAACTTGACGAGAAGATTAAGAAGGCCTATGATTCGTCGCACAACTATCGGGTTGCACCCAACATATTGAATCGGGATTTTTACAGAGAAGAGCCGGTTCAGGCCTGTGTTTCGGATATCACTTACATCCCTTGTTTGGATGGATTTCTTTATCTGACAGTTGTGTTGAATCTTTTTGATCGCAAAATAATCGGTTGGTCTATGAGTGACCCCTTGAGTGCATCGAGCACTGTAATACCAGCTATCAGAATGGCAAACAGGAATAGACCCTTCATTCAAGGCGTGATTTTTCATTCGGATAGGGGTGTTCAATATGCCAGCAAACAAACGGTCAATGTACTGGAATCTTTGAAAGCTTGCCAAAGCATGAGCCGTAAAGGTAATTGTTGGGATAATGCCGTGGCTGAGAGCTTTTTTAAAACACTCAAATCTGAACTGGTTTATGGTGCTAAACTTAAATCCAAAGAAGAAATGAGTTTGTATGTTTTTGAATATATTGAATCCTGGTACAATCGTAAAAGAAGGTTTTCGTCTCTTGACTTTCTAACAATTGATGAGTTCTGGGAACTGTTATGATTTTAAACAAAATGTGGAATTGGAAGATGTATTGGTGTAAAAAAATGATTAACGAAATAACCATAAGAAAACTTGTTGACTGCATTCTTCTCAACGCCTGTTCCGTAAACTCTTCGGGACTTTACAACGGGAAAGCAGGAATGTCTTTGGCTCTATTTGAGGCAGCACGTTTTTTGCATGATGAGAAAATTGAGGATAAGGCTTTTGATTTGTTTCAAGAATGCTTAGTAAGACCTACGAATGATTATAGTTTTGAAAATGGGCTTTCCGGAGTCGGATATACCCTTATTTATCTAATAATAAACAAGTTCATCGACGCCGACTTTGAAGAAGTGTTCAAAGAGCATTGTGAAAAGATCATCTATGATTTTGATAGCATAGACAAACATCCTGATAAATTGTTGATATCTTTAAAAGCTATCTATTTTCTATCTGTTTTAAAAAGCGTTCATTATGAAGATATCCGGGTAAATCAGATTATTGAAAAAATATTTCAAGGTACTGAACTTTATCTATCTCTTCAATTCTTTGATTGGAAAAATATGTATTATATCAATAGAAAAGCAGACGTGCTAAAAACATACGAAACATATCTCAAATTGATAGATTTTGCAGAATACGCGAACTTTTCAGACTATCTGATGAATAGTTATGCAGAACTTTATCGCAGTGGAAGAATTGCAAGTTCGCTTTCAACAGGGTATTATCTCTGCAATATTATGAAGCAGAATAATGTTACTCAATATAGAGATGTGATAAATAGCAATATAAGCTACGGTTTAAAAGACATTCATCCGAACCTGCTATCCCTTGAGCAAAAAATAAATTTGACAAAAATAATTGAAAATATCAATACGAGTTACGGAGATTATCGCCTTATGGGTATTGATTTTTGGGGGGAAAATTTCGAGAAAATAAAAAGTTCTGTTCGCCCTAATCATCTGCATTATGGATATCAATACGGCTTAGTTCGTTATCTTATTTACTCTATTAACAAGAGAGCTATACTACTTTAATAATCATTTAGAAATGGATGCAATGAGTGAAATATCTGTAGTAATGCCCGTTAACAATTCGGAAAAATATGTGAGCGAAGCAATAGAAAGCGTTTTAGCGCAATCATTTGATGATTTTGAGTTTATTATTGTAGATGATGGTTCTACCGATAACACATACTCCATAATTCAATCATTTTCAGATGAGCGCATTAGATTAATTCAAAATAAACACGACTTTATTGGGTCTTTAAATATAGGAATATATAATGCAAACGGAAAATACATCGCACGCATGGATGCCGATGACATAATGCATATTGACAGGCTTAAAATACAACAGGCTGTTATGCAAGAGTATTTGGATGTAACCGTTTGCGGAACTTGGGCAAATACTTTCGGAACAGGCTCACAGACCAACAACTTATGCGGCTCTGTGAGCGGTTTGGTTGAGAAACCTATTTTGAAACTTATTCAAGACAATTTTTTATTCCATCCAACAACTATGTTAAGAGCAGATTTCTTAAGAAAAAAATCATTGAAATATGAAAACTACTCTTACGCTGAGGATTATAAACTCTGGTCAGAGATTGCAAAATCAGGTGGGCAATTCTATGTTGAAAACCAGCCTTTGCTTTATTATAGAATTTCAGATAGCCAAGTCAGTAACAAGTATAGAGATGAGCAAAAAAAAACGACCGAACTAATAATAAAGGAGATTATAGAGTATTTGATTGGGCAAAATGAACGAGAATATCCGGAATTGTCTGCTATGTACAACAACCTATGTAATTTACAAGAAAAACAATTATTTACTAAATATGAAATCTCGGCTTTGTTTCGAAATTTATTTTCAAAGAATGAAAAGAAGCTGAACCTATAACAAATTTAATAACAACTTAAAATTCAACAACAATGAGAAAGTTAACAAGAAAAAGTTTAGACGAACTGGCAAAAACATTGCCGGTAATTGAAAAAAATTTCCAAACATCATTTATTGGTGGAGGAAGCGGAACCTCTGCAGACCCCTATACAGCGGCAGAGTTTGACAGTATGCTTAGCAATAATAATTGGAATGGTGGTTATGTAGAAGGAATGGGCTATGTAGCTAATGAAGTATATGCTTATGGAAATTCAACTTACCCAGGACAAACATCTCAACAATATTTTATGAATTTATCTGATTTTATTCTTAGTCAATCTGTTGCCGAATTAGATATTTGGGCTAGTACCGTAATGAGCTTTATACCTGGAGTATCTCAGATGACGGATCAATACACTACTCGACATGAAAATATGATGCGAGACATACAAGCAGACTTATTAGATAAGGGCTACACGAATTCTGACTCATTCACAATGGTAAGGACTGATTTGCTAAGGCAAGACGCTATGACATACACAATTTATGATGCGAATACTGGAGATTTAATAACTTCAAGAACAATAAATATCCCATATGGAAATTGGAATTGAGTTTCTTCTGAATAATCTCATAAAAATTTTATGAGATTATTTTCCATTAGATTGATTTAGCTGAAATGAAATCACGATTAAGATGAAAACTTTCTTTAAACTCTTGCTGTTTTTTTTATTGTTAATACAAATACAGTGCTATCCTTTTGCAGAGCAGGTAAGTGGTGAATTACTGAATTTTAATTGGATTATGAGTCGAAATGATTTTTATTACAATTCAAAAATAGACAGTACAACTACTCCATATTCCATATTATTAGAAACAGCTCGTGATAAAAAAGGAGTTTTGAGTCTCACTACACCAATCGATCAAAAAGGCAACACTCAATCCGAAATTTCTATAAAAATCAACTACAAAACGCAAGACTGCAGCGAATTATATCTGAAACTAATTGGCATTGGCGAATGTGAAAAAATAATTTCGATTGATACACTTGGCCTTTCATTAAATGAGGAATGGACATCAGTTGAGCAATCAGTACATTTGAAAGAAACATTATTTTTGAAATTATCTATTGAAGCAAGTGGTGATAAGTTGCATAATGCGAAAATTTGGGTAAATACACTCGATATTCTTATTGATGGTAAGGGCATCAGTAAACTTAAAACAACGAAAAACGGTATAGATGTATCGCTGAAAAAAGAAGTCATCACTTCTTATAGTGACAAAGAGTTAAATAATCTTCCTTTTTCGGATAAAAAAATACTCGCTATCGGAGAAAGCATTCATGGCACAGAGACTTTTAATGATATCGCAATCGAAATAATCAAATATCGGATTATTCATCAAAACTGTAAATTTGTTTTGATGGAGATACCATTAGAGTTTTCGTTCTATATCAATCGGTATATTAATGGAGACTCAAATTTTAAATTAAATAACATTTCTGATTATTTTGATCGATCATTATACTCGGACTCTTTTTTATCATTAATTGAGTGGATGAAAGAATACAATTTACACTCGGAAAAGAAAGTCTTTTTTTGGGGAATTGATATTAATTCTATCCAATTACAAAGTAAATTAGAATTGTTCAATTTCTTTTATACCATTAATGTAACGAAAAACAATCAAGAATTAAAAAGATTATGTAAATTATTAGTCACAACCAAACCATCGTTGGAAGAAGTTATTGATATATTTGAGACCAACGAAGGTTTTAGGAATGTACTAACGAGAGATGAAACTAAATTGATTAGAAATTGCCTAGTGTTGTTAAATCACAAATCTGACACTTATGCTAATTTCCTAAATAGAGATAAAACGATGTATGAAAATACAGAATTTATTATAAATAATTTGCTTGGTCGGGATGAAACAGTCACCATGTTTTGTCATTTCGGTCATGCAGCTTATCAAGGTCTCATCGAAAGGATAGACGATAAAGAGTGGTCTACATTGGGATACTACTTGAAAAACAAATATAATCACGATTATACTTGTATTGCCTTACTTACAGAAGAGGGGAGTTTTTTATCCTCCACTTCAAATTCTCTTCTAAAAGTCGAACACTTGCAATCATCTCCACAAGGCAGTTTGGAGTATTTAATGAACATGCTGAATGCAAATATTTCTTTTTTATCCACAGAGAAAATGAATTGTGTCGATATATTTAAAACCCGATATATAGGAAATAGAGATGTTGAGGATCAGTTCAGTTTTATGATACCCAAAGCAAGAATGGATGGAGTCCTTTTTATAAAACAAGTATATCCCATTAAGAAAAAAGATAATATTTTAAAATCCGATTTAAATATAAATGTAACAATAATGAATTCTTACAAAGAGGCTTTAGAAAAAATAAGTAACAACCAATCCTATTAATATAAAATTCTTTCAACATAATATTGAATACAAACAATTTAAAATTCGACAACGATGAGAAAATTAACAAGAAAAAGTTTAGACGAACTGGCAAAAACATTGCCGGAATTGAAAAAAATTTCCAAACATCATTTATTGGTGGAGGAAGCTGAACCTCTGCAGACCCCTATACAGCGACAGAGTTTGACAGTATGCTTAGCAAGTCAGTTTGGTATTATAAGCCCAAATATAGAGATGAACAACACATTCGAATGAGGATGAATGAAATAGCATTGACTCGTGTGCGATATGGATTCTGGCGGATATTCACATTGCTTCGACGAGAGGGGTTTAAAGATAATCATAAGCGGATATACAGGTTATATAGACAGGAAGGGTTAAACTTACGGTCCAAACGCCATAGACGCTGGAGATCGGAACAACATAGAGAAAAATATGCGCAGGCAAATCAGATAAATCAGTGTTTGAGTATGGATTTTGTGTCAGATCAGTTGTATAATGGTCAAAGATTCAGGGCGCTGACAATTATTGACAATTACAGCAGACGGACGGTGTTTGTCCATAGAATTGGTCAATCATTAAAGGGATGTGATGTTGTAAACACCCTTGAAAGTCTTTATGAACATTACGGAATAAAACTAGAAAGAATTATGGTTGACAACGGACCTGAGTTTGTTTCAAAAAAGTTGGATAAATGGGCTTATGAGAGAAAAGTCACATTGGATTTTTCAAGACGAGGCAAACCAGCAGACAATCCCTTCATAGAATCTTTTAACGGAAGTTTTCGTGATGAGTGTTTAAATACAAATTGGTTTTTATCTTTGCATGACGCAAGGTTAAAAATTGCGTCCAGGCGTAGAGATTATAATGCCTTCCGGCTTCATAGTTCTTTGCAAGGATTAACGCCCGAACAGGCAGAATATGAAATGTTAAATTATAAGGAAAACTCTAATTTAGCGTTGTCCAGTTAATGGGAGAAGATCAGTCAACTCTCGGGGAAGCTTACATAACTATTTTATCATTATATGAGTTATTCTGTGAAAATAAGATCATATTTATTACTTTTATTTTTTGTGTTGTTTTTTCTTCAATGCATCTTAAAAGCTGATTCCAATAGTAAAAGTATTTTAAGATATAAATGGGTCAATAATCCCGTATACTTTTTTCAAAACACTCTTATTGACAGCACCATTGCTCCAAAGGCTCTCTTTTTAGAAACAATGGAAGAAAAAAAAGGAGTCATAGGCTCGTTATTGCCAGTTTATGAAAAGGACACCACTTCTTCTGTTATTGAGACAAGAATTAAATATAAAACAGAGAACTGTAAAAATCTCTCCTTAATAATAACTTCCATTGGTAAATGTGAAAACATAAATTTCATTGATACAATTCAATTAAATACAACAAAAGATTGGAAGAAATCTATACAAACTATCAATACAAAAGAAACATATTTGTTAAACATATCAATTGAAGCTAAGAGTCTTAATCAAAATAATGCAAAAATATGGATTTCTGATTTCGAAGTTTTTATTAATGGAAAAGAGGTTATAGATAACTCAACACAAATTGATAAAAAAGAAAATGTTAATTTGCGGATAAACGACTTAGTTCATTGGAATAATATAAATTACAATAATCTTCCCTTTTGGGGGCAGAAAATACTAGCACTTGGTGAAACTGTGCATGGAACAAAAACGATGAATGATATTGCTTTTGCAATTTTTAAAGAACGTATCTTAAAACATCAATGTAAGTTTATTTTACTTGAAATTCCATTAGAATACTCTTTCTATATCAATCGGTTCGTAAAAAATGATGTAAATTTCAAATTAGCGGATATTTCAGCGTATTTTGATGGCTACCTATATTCTGACTCTTTGTTATCCTTTATGCAGTGGCTAAAAGAATATAATTCGACTTGCAATGAGAAAATCTCCGTTTGGGGGTTTGATGTTAATCACGTACAATTAAAGAGCAGGATAGACTTGTTTAATTTTTTCTACAACCTTAATATGAATAAGCACATTAAGGAACTTGATGTCATTTGCAAGTTATTAATAGATACTAAAGTGTCTTTTGATAAGATTATTTTTATGTTCGACGAGAATCCTAATTTAGCAAGTGTATTGAATGAAGAAGAATTAAAGTTAATGCTTCATTGTCTAAAGATTACACAGCAGGATTCTAGTACCTACTATCGTTTTATTAATAGGGATAACGTTATGAATGAAATTATGTCATTTATTATTGACAATTTTCTCAAAAAAAATGAAACGGCTACTCTCTTTGGACATTTTGGACATTTAAACTATTTAAATGGACAAGACTTGTCTGTTATGGATTCTTTTTCTTTAGGATATTATATGAAGAACAAGTATAAAGATGATTATTCGTTTATTGCATTGACTACCTATCAAGGTTCTGCAATGCTTGCAAAATCTAATTCAGAATTTGGGATTTCTATACTAAGTTCAGCTCCTGTAGGAAGCTTGGAATATATATTAAACACGCTAAATACAGACTCCATTTATTTATCAATGAGCAAAATAGATTGCTCAGATGTGCTAAAATTAAGATTCGTAGGAAATAAGAACCTTACAGATCAATTTAGATATATTATTCCAAAATCAAGAATGGATGGCGTGCTTTTTATAAAAAGATCTACAAGTATTGATAAAAGAAAAACTGTTTTGAACAGAAACTTAAGTACTGATTTTATAATAATGAATTCCTACAAAGAGGCATTAGAAAAAATAAGCAACAAATAAATTCTGAGATGATTATTGTCTTTTTAACAATATTAAATCCGCATGACATATGGAGTTGGCCTAGTAAATTGAGTTCTATAGATCTATTAATATTATTATCCCTATTATATGAAAAGACTATTAAAGTTAGTTCTACCTCTTTACTTTATTTTATTTTGTCAAATTAATAAAGTCTATGGACAGACGTATGAAGAAACCTATAATCTCAATTTCAAAATTGTCAATAATATTTTTCATGGATGGATTTTTGATGCAAATAATTCCGATACACGTTTTAGTAGCGACAATACCGATTTGAACCGACCTATCAAATTTTCGCAGACTGAAAGATGGGGCTTCAGAGAAAAAATGAACTTGAACATATATAGTTCGAGGATGATTTTACTTCCTGCGCTTACCAACGACTTGTTAAAAGTGAAAATATGCTATAAAAGTAAGAACCTTGAAACGGGAAGATTTTTTGTTTATTCAATGAACAAACGAATGGAGATATTCAGAACCGACAGTATTTGCCTGCAAAACGATGATAATTTTCGGGAAGACTTTTTGGAGATGAATACGAAAGACCTGCGTTTTTTATTCTTTAGATTACAAGCGGTTGGGACTGACAGCACCTACACTGAAAATAAAATCAGCAAAATCAAGGCAACAATTCCTCACGAAATTTTAATTAATCGGATAGAATTTCAAAATAACCATAAAAACATCAATACCCTCCCGTTTGAAGATATTACGGCATCAAGTTTAGATAAATCCAAGTTTATGGCTTTACGCACTGACACTTTGTTGACAGAAAAGCAAATTTCTCGCATGTCCAAAAGAATTATGGCACTTGGTGAAACAGTACATGGAAGTGGTAAAATAGGTCTGGCTACCTGCGAGTTTATTAAGTCCAGTGTTTTGAATAATCGGACAACTCTGATTTTGTTTGAACAACCTTTATTGAAGATGTTTTTTTTCAACAAATATATTCAGGGAGATGACTCTATTGACGAAAACAAACTAAAACAACTTATGGAAATGAACTTATACGAAGTTGAACCAATGGTTGAATTAGCAAAATGGCTTAGGAAATACAACAAAACGGCTATCGAAAAAGTAAGTTTTTGGGGAAATGATTGTCAATATGAAAGAAATGAATTAGGGCAATTCTTAAAAGACTATTTGCAAACCATCAATAAAGAAGCGCGCTCATCTGCAGTGGATACAATCATATCTGTCTTGAAAACAACAGATGCAGAAAAAATCAAGGAAATAGCAAAAACAACTCAGAACATCATTGACATTAACCAACAAGAACTAACTGATGTTTTAGGTAAAGATTTGAATATCATCACTTTCTACTTAGAAAGTCTCATGAAAGCTGACGTGACAAATAAAAACAGCTATTACGAAAGAGATTACAATATGTTTAAAAATACATCTTTTTTAATAGATTACCTTTGTAAACCAAATCAAACGGTTGTTATTTCCTGCCATCTGATGCATGCAAATTATTTGACCCCCAGTATTCCGTTTCACAAATCATTTGGCTCTTACATGAAAAAAAATTACGGAAATGATTATGTATGCATTGCACAAACGGTATATCAAGACACAGTAAAGGCTTTTACGGGCAAAGAACTTGAAAGAAAAGCACTCACGTTGCCCTCATCAAATAGCATAGAGGCAATTTTTTCAAAATCAGGTATAAAGTATGGTTACATCAATGCAAAAGAACTGGATGAAATTGTCAAATTACGCATGCAGGGGTCACATCATATTCCGTCATCAGAAATTGAAAAATACATTAATCCCAGAAATCAGATACAGGGTGTGCTGTTCATTAATTGAATCTGCTTTTACCTTTTATAATAAATAAACAAATGAATATCATATTTTTCTCTTCTTTAAACCCAAATGACATAAATAACTGGTCCGGTACAACATGGCATATATTAAAAGCTCTTGAAAAAAATAATAATGTTACTGTTATTGGGACACATATGCTATCCCAAACAGCCTATTTCACATCGAAGAGTTTCTCGATAAAGGATGTTAATGAAGACTATTCTCCCTTATTTGGAAGTGTGTGTTCTGAATTGATAAACAGGATTTCTGATAGTGATCTCATTTTTTTTGGAGATCTGCAACTTTCACCATATTTGGATGTAGATATTCCAACTATTCATATAAGTGACGTGAATTATCACTTATTTAAAGATTACACAAACAAAAATAGGACAAAAGAACAAGAAAAAAGAACAGAAATTAAAGAAAAAAAAGTTTTAAATAAATATACCATCATTATCTACAGTTCAGAATGGACAAAGCAGAATACTATAGACTATTATAAAATAAATCCAAATAAAATCCAAGTCGTAGAATTTGGTGCCAACATTCCACATCCCGAAAAGTGGCAGCATGAAATTGACACAAGCGTATGTAATCTGGTTTTTATCGGGCGGAATTGGGTAAAAAAAGGCGGCGAAAAAGTTTTGGGTGCATACCGTAAACTGAAAAGCGAAGGCTTCTCATGCACGCTGACCATCATTGGCAGTGTGCCTCCTGAAAGACCAGAAGACGATAAGAGTTTAACTATTATTCCTTTTTTGGATAAATCAAAACCGGAACATTTGAATAAACTCTGCTCCATTCTAAAAGATGCACATTTTTTAGTGCTTCCTACAGAATTTGACGCTTTCGGCATTGTTTTTTGTGAAGCCTCTGCCTACGGTGTACCAAGCATAGCAGCCGATGTTGGTGGCGTAAGTCAGCCCGTGCGCGAAGGGAAAAACGGATTTTTACTTTCTCCTACAGCGACAGCGGAAGATTATGCAGAAAAAATAAAATCAGTATTCAGTGATAAAGAAAGCTATATAAAACTCCGTGCATCTTCCCGAAACCAATACGAAACCCGACTAAACTGGGATGTGTGGGGAGAGAAAGTAAATAAGATTTTGGAAGAAACC
>Ga0265294_10001717_pt1 | contig 29490 bp, 32 predicted proteins | sample MunlanPumphouse3_FD_192504 | JGI IMG/M metagenome (GOLD analysis project Ga0265294, IMG submission 192504) | Groundwater microbial communities from a municipal landfill in Southern Ontario, Canada - Pumphouse #3 | ecosystem: Environmental > Aquatic > Deep subsurface > Groundwater | place...
CGGCTGTTCATCTTTTTTATTTAAATTAACTTGCAGTTCTCCCTGTGCCTTGATAAGCAACAAACCATTAATAGCACCCGGAACAGCACCAGCAATAAATATAATATTATTTTCAACATCAATTGCAGCTATTTTCAAATTAGAAATAGTAACTCTTTCATTACCCATTCTTCCGCCCATCCTTGTTCCTTTGAAAACATGAGCTGGACCTTTAGGACCGATTGAGCCGGGCATTCTTTCCTGGTCTTTGTTACCATGAGTCTTTCGAAAACCGGCAAAGTGATGACGTTTTACAACACCCTGGAAGCCCTTTCCTTTCGAGGTGCCGACAACATCAATAACATCGCCAACGGCAAAAGCTCCGACGCTGATAACATCGCCGTTATTAAGACCGGAAGCATCTTCGACTCTAAATTCGCGAACATGCGCCGCTGGTTTTGTATTGGATTTTTTAAAATGACCAAGCTGAGGTTTCTTAACATTTTTTTCTTTTCTTTCACCAAAAGCAACCTGGACAGCATTATAGCCGTCGGTCTCTTTATTCTTAATCTGAGTAATTGAACACGGACCGGCAAAAACAGGCGTTACAGCGACAACACTATCGCCCGACCAAATCTGAGTCATCATTCCCTTTTTTCCTAAAATAAATTTCATATAGATTCCTAGCTTTATAAAACAAAAACTGGCTTCAAAACCAGTCATGGGCAACAATAAAAAAATAAATTAAACTATCTTTTACTTTTTTAATTTTTTGCGACTGATTTTCCTCCTATTTTTAGCTAATTTTTGCTTAAACACTTTCTATAATTTAGAGTTATTCAAACGAATATAAGCTAATTTTTATATTACCATTTTATGTTACTACATTTTTATTTCGACGTCAACCCCCGCCGGAAGCGACAAATTCGTCAAATCTTCAATAGTTTGAGCATTGGGATCGATGATATCAATCATCCTTTTGTGGATTCGCATCTCATACTGATCTCTAGCATCCTTGTGGACAAAAGTAGATCTATTAACGGTATATTTTCTTTTTTCGGTCGGAAGCGGAATCGGACCAAAAAACTGCGCGTCAGAACGCCCGATCGTTTCAACGATGGTTTTGGTGGACTGATCGATAATCTTATGATCAAAAGCTTTAATCTTGATCCTGATTCTTTGTTTAAAATCTTTTTCTTCTTTTTTGTTCTCGGACATAATTATTAATTAAAATATACACTATAACCCCGTCCTTCACTTAAGAACGGGGCTAAGTATCTACTTCAATATTTTAGTAACAACACCCGCGCCGACGGTACGTCCGCCTTCACGAATAGTAAATTTTTGTTTATCTTCAAGAGCAATCGGGGCAATCAATTTGATATCCAAATTGGTAGTATCTCCCGGCATAACCATCTCTGTTCCGGCCTGCAAAGTAATATCACCGGTAACATCGGTAGTTTTGAAATAAAATTGTGGCTTATAACCATTGAAAAACGGTTTGTGGCGTCCGCCTTCATCCTTGGATAAAACATAAACTTCGGCGGAAAATTCGGTGTGAGGAGTAATAGTTCCCGCTTTGCAAAGAACCTGACCTCTTTCAACTTCATTTTTCTTGGTTCCGCGAAGCAATAGACCGGCGTTATCGCCTGCCTGCCCTTGATCCAAAGATTTGTTAAACATTTCTACGCCGGTAACGGTAGTTTTTGTAGTATCTTTCAAGCCAACAATTTCAACTTCATCGCCAACCTTGATGATTCCTCTTTCAATACGGCCGGTGACAACAGTACCGCGACCTTCGATTGAAAAAATATCTTCAATCGGCATCAAGAAAGGATGATCAACATCGCGAGACGGTTCCGGAATATAAGTATCCAATGTTTCCATCAATTTCATAATCGGTTCCGCTTCCGGTCCGGTTGGATTTTCCAAGGCCTTCAAAGCACTGCCGCGAATAATCGGAGTGGTGTCGCCCGGGAATTCATATTTCTTCAATAAATCACGGATTTCCTCTTCGACCAAATCGATTAATTCCTTATCTTCAACCATATCGCACTTGTTTAAGAAAACTACAATGTGCGGCACACCAACTTGTCTGGCTAAAAGAATGTGTTCTCTGGTCTGAGGCATAGGACCGTCAGTGGCGGCGACAACCAAGATAGAACCGTCCATCTGAGCAGCACCGGTGATCATGTTCTTAACATAATCGGCGTGGCCTGGACAATCAACGTGAGCATAATGTCTCTTTTCAGATTCATACTCAACGTGTGCGGTAGCAATCGTGATACCTCTTTCTTTTTCTTCCGGAGCGGCATCAATTTCTCCGACGTCTTTTTTCGAAGCTGACATGCCCTTAGCATTAAAAACAGCCAACATCGCGGCGGTCAAAGTAGTTTTTCCATGGTCAACGTGGCCGATAGTACCGACGTTAACATGGGGTTTACTGCGTTCAAATTTTTCTGCCATGTTTTTGTTGTACGGCCCCCGTTTTCTGCTAACCACCGAAGCGGAAGCGGAACAGGGTTTTTCCCTAATGGATTAAAATCCATAACAGGAGACCAGCCGAACTTGATAAATTATTAATTATTAATAAAAATTAATTTACTTCTCTAGCATTATTTTTCACTTGCGGTGGAATTTGCCAGGCCTTTTTCGGACGACTTTCTTCTTCTGAAAAACCAGAATCATCCCGATTTTTCCACATCAAGATTTCGCGATTAATTTTATCAGTTAAATCTTCGCCTGTCAAATTTTCACTCTGAACCGATTCTTCCTTTATCTTAGCCGAATCAACAGTTTCCTCGTCTTTAATATTGGTTAAAATTTTTGTGGATTCTTGTTCGCCGATCAAATCTAAATACCGACCAGTATCCATAATAACGTAAGAATCATCCGGGGCATTACCGTCATAAATAATAACCCGATCTCCGGTTTTCTTGGCTAAATTTAAGATTTTTTTTAATTGCTCGGGGAACATGTCTATTTAAATTAAAAATGACTTTAAATATGGATTACTTTCCTTTCTTTTCTTTGATCTGTTCCAAAATATTTCTTGGTACTTCGGCATAATGGGAAAATTCCATGACATAGCTGGCTCTTCCTTGACTCATCGATCTTAAAGAAGTCGCATAGCCAAACATTTCAGCCAAAGGAACTTTTGCTTTTACGGCCTTAACATTGGCACGATCGGTCATTTCTTCAATTTGACCGCGCTTGGAATTTAAGTCGCCAATAATATTACCCATGTACTCTTCCGGAGTAACGACTTCCACTTTCATAATCGGCTCCAACAAAACCGAACCGGCTTTGGCGCAAGCGTCGCGGAAAGCGAAAATAGCGGCCATTTTAAAAGCGATTTCCGAAGAATCAACTTCATGATAAGAACCATAAAAAACAGCGGCCTTAACATCAACCATCGGATAACCAGCGACACCGCCGGACAAAAGAGCTTCTTTAACACCCTTCTCAATCGCCGGAATATATTCGCGCGGAATAACGCCACCCTTAACTTCATCAACAAATTCAAAACCGGAACCGGCAGGCAATGGTTCGACGCGCAAAGAACAATGACCATATTGTCCGCGTCCTCCAGACTGCTTGGCATATTTATGTTCGGCCTCGGCCATTCTGGTAATAGTTTCACGATAAGAAACTTGCGGATTACCGACATTGGCTTCAACCGCAAATTCGCGCTTCATACGATCGACAATAATTTCTAAATGCAATTCACCCATACCGGAAATCAAAACTTGATTGGTTTCTTCATCCGTCTCGACACGGAAAGTCGGATCTTCTTCAGCCAAGCGCTGCAAGGCAACGCCCATTTTTTCTTGGTCCGCCTTTGTCTTCGGTTCAACGGCAATCTTGATAACCGGTTCCGGGAAATTAATCGACTCCAACAACATCTGATTATTTTCATCACATAAAGTATTTCCGGTGGTAGTATTTTTTAAACCGATAACCGCAGCAATATCTCCGGCGTAAATTTCTTTTATTTCTTCACGATGATTAGCGTGCATTCGAACTAAACGACCGATTCTTTCTTTGGTGCCTTTAGAAGAATTAACGATATAAGAACCGGCGGTCAAAACACCTTGATAAACACGAACAAAACATAATTTTCCAACAAAAGGATCGGTGGCAATTTTAAAAGCCAAGCCAATAAACGGTTTATCATCTTCGGCTTTAACAACGAATTTCTTTTCTGAATCTCGCAAGTCGCTGGCTTCAATATCCGGGACATCTAAAGGAGACGGCAAATAATCAACAACTGCATCCAAAGCAAATTGAACACCAATATTTTGCAAAGCAGTGCCGCACAAAACCGGATAAATAGAATTGGAAATAACTCCTTTACGGATAGCTGATTTTAATTCTTCCAAAGAAATTTCCTGACCGGCCAAATATTTTTCCATAGTCGCCTCATCACATTCGACGGCTCTTTCCACTAATTCATTATAATATTGATCTACCTTTTCCTTCATATCTTCCGGAACAGGAATTTCTTCGACATCAACACCAAAATGACCGGAAAACTTATAGGCCTTCTTCGTTAACAAATCAATGACGCCGGACAAATCACTTTCCGCGCCAATAGGTAATTGAATCGCTACCGCCTTGGAATTAAGACGAGTACGGATAGAGTTTAAACTCATATAAAAATCCGCGCCCATTTTATCCATTTTATTGACGAAACAAAGGCGAGGAACTTCATATTTATCCGCTTGACGCCAAACAGTTTCCGATTGCGATTCAACTCCGGCTTGGCCGTCAAAAACGGCGATTGCGCCGTCTAAAACGCGCAAAGAACGCTCAACTTCAACCGTGAAATCAACGTGCCCAGGAGTATCGATAATATTAATTTTTTTATTTTTCCAAAAACAAGTGGTAGCAGCGGAAGTAATGGTAATTCCTCTTTCTTTTTCCTGTTCCATCCAATCCATTTCGGCCGCGCCTTCATGGACCTCGCCAATTTTATGTTTCTTACCAGTATAAAATAGGACACGTTCGGTAAAAGTGGTTTTGCCGGCATCGATGTGCGCCATGATACCAATATTTCTAATATTATCTAAAGTGTAATCTCGGGCCATATAAGATTATGAAGTAAAATTATTTTAATTAATTTATCTGGAAAAGTGAGCAAACGCCTTGTTCGCCTCAGCCATCTTATGAACGGCTTCTCTTTTCTTGGCAGCATTTCCTTCGCCGTTGGAAGCATCCAAAATTTCTGTAGCTAATCTCTCGGCCATAGAACGACCCTTTCTTTCTTCGGCCGCTTTAATCATCCAATTGCAAGCCAGAAAATAGCGTCTTTCACCGCGAACCTGGAACGGAACCTGATAATTTGCTCCACCGACACGTTTTCCTCTTACCTCAACAAGCGGAGAAACTTTCTTGATCGCTTTATTGAAAATATGACGCGGATCTTGTTTGGTCTTATCTTTTAATATTTCAAAAGCATCATAGACGATTTTTTCGGCAACACTTTTCTTGCCTCGTTCCATGACATAATTTATAAATTTGGCGATACTAACATCGTTATATTTTGCGTCGCCTTCGATAACTCTCTTTGGAGCTGGTTTACCTCTCATATTTGTTTAATGATTATTTCTTAGGTTTCTTTGCGCCATAACAGCTGCGACCCTGTCTTCTAGCTTCAACGCCGGAAGCATCAAAAACGCCGCGAACGACCTTATAGCGGACACCTGGCAAATCTTTAGTTTTACCACCCTTAACCAAAACAATGGAGTGCTCCTGCAAATTATGACCCATTCCCGGGATATAAGCGGTGACTTCCATTCCGTTAGACAAGCGGACACGAGCGATTTTACGTAAAGCCGAGTTCGGTTTCTTAGGCGTAGTTGTAGTGACCTTTAAACAAACTCCTTGCTTAAAAGGAGCTCCTTTGGCAGTGTCTTTCTTTTTGCGGTGCAAAGAATCCAAAGAAGTATGGAGAGCAAGAGCATTGCGCTTCTTGCCGATTTTCTTACGGCCGCTACGGACTAATTGGTTTACTGTAGGCATAAATTGATTATAATCTTTCTCTTATTTTAGATAAATGCTTATAAGCAAAAATAATCCTGAATAGCCAGGATATTTTATATTAATATTACTAATTAAATTTAACAAAATAACAATGATAAGTCAATGGTCTGTTTCTAAACATTATTAAACTTATCGACTGGCTGATATTAGCTGAAATTAAATAGTGTAATCAATTTAAAAAATCTCCACCGTTTCATACCAAAATTTAAAACCATTTGGATACGCTTCCAACACCCCTTTTGGTTCATGCCCGCCATAATTAATGATTAAATAACGATCCCTGTTGTTAAAACTAAAATAAATATTATGTTGCTCTCCCATATAGTGACTGGAATATCTTCCACAAGCATCAGGGTTATCCGCGGGGGCCTTTATCCTAAAGCCAATATCAAAATTATTAAATCCGTCTAATAACGCTATACCGCAATCTCCCTGCTTATCTTGAATCAAGCTATCAATGACTGTCGCCGGGCTAACGTTGCTATTTTTGTTTAATACTAGCAAACTATAACCACAAGAATTAGTTATTTTATTACCGATTTCAGATATTAAACATTTCTGAACACCATAAAGAGGGTCAATCGTGGCATAAATAAATTTTATACCTAGTTTTTCCGAAACATAATAAGCTTGGTCGGCCTTTAGATTGCCCAAAGACTGAACAGGCTCACCACCAATTATTTTCATCTGACTGATAGCTTTAGAGAGATAATTAAAATCATTGTTCTGACTATCGTGACAACCGCTGGTACTAAATTGATAATTATATTTTCTACCAACAACCTCCATAATCCTCTCTTCGCATAATCCTCCTTGAGCATATTTTACTACTTCGAATTCTCCAATTTTTACCAGGTTCGGCTTAATAACCATTGCCCTATCTCGGTATTCATCAATTATCGCGACGGCTGACTTATAATTCTTAATATCCAACTGAAATTGATGCGATTGGGCGGCGCCTGAAATCGGGCTTGGGCCGTCATTATTAACCAAGGGGCCGAAACCAATTCGATTATCATTGTATTTTTTATAACCGTCAATAAAATTAATAGAAATTTGTTTATTCTCGTCTATATAAATATTTTCAATTGACACCATATTTAAATCTTCCTGGGGCAAAGGATCTTCTGTTGCCAGTTCATTTTTAATCAAATCAACTGTATTCACATCATCAATCATTTGATTTTCATGATTTACTTTGTTTGAACAGCCAGAAACTACTATTATTAGAAGTAATAACGAAACAATTAAATACTTTTTCATAAATTGTTTAAATTTAAATTTTATAAAGATAAGTTATCATTAAAACTGTTATTTTGTCAACTTATTGACAGTTTTTATGTTATGTGATATAATAATCAAGTTAAATCTGCACCTTTAAAAACAAGGGGGTTGCCCTGCTCCATAAATTAATGAAGCGAGGCGATAAAATTATTCGGGTCAATTACCGAGTTCGGCTCAAGCCAGAGACGACTTCAGTAATTGATCTGATAATTACTAACCTTAAAAAACAAAAAAAATGAAAAAGCTGTTTATGTTTCCCGCGATTGTAATCGCCTTGATGTTCTCCTTGGTTTCTTGCGAGAAGGAGGAAATGGAAATAATGGAAGAGGAGATAGAAATAATGGAAGAAGAAGTTCGGATATTTATATCAGGAACAAATATTTCCAATTCTAAATCCTCGTCAACAACAGGCCAGGAAGCCCAAGATGGAGATACCATCTCAATATCGCGCGACGTTAACGTTTTAATGTATGCCGAAAATCTTAACGGACAACCTTATTCTGCTGAATGGCATATAGCGATGTCCGATAGTGATTACCCAGACGGATTCTATTCTGACCCATTTAGTTCCCATGGCGACCAGATACTGTACAAGTTCAATGATAACGGCATTTACCTTATCAGGCTGTTTTCAGCAAGCGGAATACTGATAAAGAAATTTTATGTTTCGGTAACTGGGCTCCCTGGAAAAATCGGGGATGAAATATTCCGGCTAGAGAAAAAGAATCTCTATGACCCGGAGACCGGGCAATCGAAAAAATTTCTTTTCGCATATTATAAATACCGAGGAGATATCAATGGTTTCGTGGATTCTGACCAAACATATGCATTTTTGACAAGGTGCAACGGCGGAAATTCAGAATTTACAGTGACCGAAAAACTCGAAAAATACAAATACTGCGAAGGCAATTATTACTACTTCATACTTGAAGAGGAAGATTATGTAGAGTTTTATAAAGTGTATTTTTTTTGGAGCACGGATCCCAATAATGGGGGATGTATTGACGAAAATCAATATTATTCAAATTTATTTGATCTTAAAACACATTCGATCAAATTCACTTGGTAGCCCTAAACACCAAAATATATAAAAACCCGAGTCTAAAAGATTCGGGTTATTTTTTTTGGCAAAAAGCGATTAGTTCCCCACTATCAACCGGAACAAAAAATTAACGACCGGAATAATCAAGCTGCCGGCCAGCATTACAAATAAAATAATGAAAATAAAACCGGCGCGCTCATTTCCTAGGTACCGCTCGCGCAAACGGGGCGACAGAAAAACTGCCAAAATTTTAGAACCGTCTAGGGGCGGAATCGGAATTAAATTAAAAACCATTAAAATTAAATTGATATAAACCACTACCCCCAAAAGCCCGATAAAAGTAATATTGAAAACGGGTAGAACACGAATAAGCAAGCCGAAAAAAAGCGCAATAATCAAGTTCGCCAAAGGACCGGCCATCGCCACTTTCGCTTCTCCGTATTTCCGGTCTCGCAAATTATAGGGATTATATGGTACCGGTTTAGCCCAACCAAAAACGAAAGGCATCTTGGTTATGACCATTATTAATGGCAGAAAGAAGGAGCCGAACCATTCCAAGTGCGCTAGAGGGTTTAAAGTCAAGCGCCCGGCATTCTTAGCGGTCGGATCTCCCAGGCGATACGCCATCCAGCCATGCATATATTCATGGGCAATGGCGGAAAATATTAAAACGATAATTTGAAAAATTTCTATCATATATTGATATTCTAGCATATCTTGATTATTTTTTAAAACATTGCTAACATAGGACTATCATTTATTGACTAAAAGAACAATATGGCAAAAAAATGCGATATGTGCGGCCGCGTCGCCACTAAAGGCGCCAGTCGGTCACATTCCAAGATTAAGACCTTAAAAAGACAAAACATTAATCTGCAAAGCAAGACTATCGATGGCTTAAAGGCCAAAGTTTGTACTTCCTGCCTCCGGACCATGGTCAAACCGAAACGCGTCAAAGCAAAACGGAAACCGGCCCTAAAGTAGATAAAATTTGCAAACTATTTTACAAAATCGCGCACCCTAACGGGTGGGCGATTTTTGTATTTATTTTATCTTCTTTTCCCTTCCAGCTATTTTTCTTAATACCATAACGAACAAGAATAAAATAAAATAATAAATAAACCCCCGACGCCAATTAAAACCCTCAACCACGACGGCCGCCCAAGACGGCTCAGACAATAAATTGGCCACAACAAAAATAAATTTAAGCAACAAATATGAGGGGAAAAACCATAAAAGACCAAAATAAGGGATTAAGGCAGTCAAAAACAAAGCAACAATTAATGAAGCCAGCAAAGGAGGAAAAGTCCAAAGAACCAGAATATTAGCTAAAGGAGCAATCGTCGACAATTGATGAAAATTAATCAGGGCTACCGGTAAAATAACTATTTGGGAAACCAAAGTTAAATTAACCGTATCCATAACGGTTTTTATAATTCTCCCCGGCCGCCGCTTCAAACCGATTTTATCCAAAATAAAAACGGATAATCTTTCTCCCAAGGGATAGAGATAAATTATTCCGAGAACCGCCAAAAAAGATAATTGAAAACCGATATCATAACGCAGCAATCGGGGATTAAAAACAAGCATTAAAGAACCGGAAAAAATCAAAGCATTAATTAAAGAAGAAGCGCGGCCGTGATAAACTGCGAGAAAAGCCAAGCCGCCCATAATCGAAGAACGAACGGCGGAAGCGGACAAGCCGGTAATCAGCGGGTAAAGAAAGAGAAAAAGAAAAATAATTTTTAAGGAGAAGCGTCGTCCAAAACCCAGGGCCAGGAAAAAATTAATAATCATGGCGCTCATGATGGTAATGTGCGAACCGGAAATCGCAATCATATGACTGAGGCCGACGCGCGAAAAAATATCCAAATCTTCTCTCAAAACCGTCCGCCGATATCCCAATAAAATCGCTGTGGCCAAGCCGGCTTCGGGCTCGGGCAAATTAGAATTGATTATCCCGGCCAAAGTTTGTTTAAAATCAATAAGATGACCATAAATTACCTGGGGAAAAGATAGCTCACCCGACACTTCTTCTATTTTGGGATAATACATCACCGAATAGATATCATAACGCGCCAAATAACTGCCATAATCAAAACCCTCGAAAGACGGCGGCTCTTGGATAAAACCCTTAATTTTAAGGAAATCGCCATAATCATAGGCGGGATAGAGTTTCGAAGTTATTAAAACCTTCCCAGTTGTCTGACCATCAAGACAAAGGGTTAGGCGACGACTTTTATAATCAAGGTCGGCTTCTTCGCAAACTCGGCCGATAATTGTAATTTGATGACCATTGCGGGAAGCTAAATCTTCATTGTCAATTTCCGCCTTAAAAGCATCATCGCTAAAACTGATAATAAGAACGCTTAAAATAAATAGCGAATTGATAACTAAAAATATTTTGGCAGACGAAAAACGCGCCATAAAAAATACCGTTATAATTAATAACGGCATTTTAACAAATCAAAGATGAAAAAAAGATAAACGCTATTTTTTCAACCATTTTAAATACGCTTCCATAAAACTCTCCAAGTCGCCATCCAAAACCGCTTCAACCGCCGATGTTTCGTATTCGGTCCGGTGATCTTTCACTAATTTATTACCATACAAACAATAGGAGCGAATCTGCGAACTCCAAGCCGCTTTCTGAATCTCTCCTTTCAACTTCCGCTCTTCCGCTTCTTTTTCTTCAATGGCTAATTTATATAATTTCATTCTCAATATTTTCAAAGCGTTTTCTTTATTTTGATGTTGAGAACGTTCAGTTTGGCAAGAAACCGTAATATTAGTCGGGAGATGAACAATGCGAACAGCCGAATCGGTAGTATTGACACTTTGCCCTCCCGGGCCGCTGGAACGAAAAACATCGATCCGTAAATCTTCATCCCTGAGAATAATGGTGCCATCATCTTTGATTTCCGGGATAACCTCCACTAAAGAATAGGAAGTTTGACGAAGACCGTCGGCATTAAACGGTGAATTGCGCAGAAGACGATGCGGTCCGTTTTCACTTTTTAAATATCCGTAAGCCCAAGCGCCGGAAATGCGCATCACCACGCTTTTAATCCCCGCTTCATTCCCATAGTTACGATCGAGAATTTCCGTTTTCCAGCCCCGCCGTTCGCAAAAACGAAGATACATCCGTTCTAACATCTGCGCCCAGTCCTGGGCATCGATGCCTCCGGTACCGGCGTGAATAGCCAATAATGCCGAATCATGATCATATTTTTCCGAAAAAAGAGATAAAAATTCCAAATTAGAAAATCTTTTTTCCAATTCCTCATATTTAAGGGATAATTCCTCGGCCAAATCTCCAATCTCTCCATTTTCCTCCCCCACCAAGGCGATCATTTCTTCAACATCACGAATGTCTTTCTCCATCGCCAACCATTCTTTAGTTTCCGAGGATAATTCTTCCGCCGCCTGACCGATTTTCACCGCCGCATCTCGGTCATCCCAAAAATCCGGTTCCGCCATTTTTAAACGCAGTTCTTTTTCCTGAAGTGATTTTTTGTCAATATCCAAAAGCGCTTTAGTTTTTAAAAAGCGTTCGCGTAAATCTTCAATTTTTTTCAAAAGAGTTTCCATGATTTAATTATAACAAAAATACCTTGGAAAAGGTATTTTTGAATATATTTGTCTGTAAAATTTTAACGCTTGCTCCATTGCGGGGCTTTGCGAGCTTTTCTTAATCCCGGTTTCTTTCTTTCTACCTGACGAGAATCGCGAACCAAGAAATCATTAGCTTTCAAAGCATCTTTGGATGCCGGGTCCTGAGCTAAAATCGCGCGCGCAATTCCTAAACGAACAGCACCAATTTGACCCTGTTTACCGCCACCCTGAGCTAGAACAGAAAAATTGAAATCACGTCCATGACCGGTCACTTTCAAAGGTTGAGTGATAAGATTAACGCCTTCTCCCGGAAAATATTCGCTGGCTTTTTTACCATTAACCATAATCGCTCCCTTGCCTTTTTCATATAATCTAACCTTGGCGACCGCTTGCTTGCGGCGACCAACGGCCTTGATGTATTTGCCGGAAAATTCAACAATGGAATTATCCACGAAATCTTTTTCATCAACCTCCGGGGTTTCAGAAATTAAGACTTCTTTATTTTCATTATCCTTAACGGCTTTAACTTTTTTTTCTGCCATATTATTTAATGATTAATCTTTTGACCATTCCGGTTCTTAATCTGGTTGGAGGAAGCATCTCAGTTACGGCCCGGCGCAAAACTTCACCCGGATCCTTAGAGAAAACATCAGACATTCTCTTAGTTTTTAATCCGCCCAAAAAGCCGGAATAATGATGATACTTCTTCTGGTCTAATTTATTGCCGGTAAACTTAGCTTTAGAAATATTAGAAACTTCCACGATATCACCCAAATCTAAATGAGGTTGAAACTCGGGTTTATTTTTGCCGCGCAATATGCCGGCGATCTTTGTCGCCAAACGGCCAATGGCCTCATCAGTGGCGTCTATCTTATGTAATTTTCTAACGATATTTTTCATATATATTTTATCTTATCTCAAGAGCTGATTATACTAACTCGATCTGAACCATTTCCGCGCCATCGCCCTGTCTGGTTCCTAATTTAATCACCCGAGTATAACCGCCCGGACGATTCTTATAACGATCTCCCAGAACATCCATCGCCTTTTTAACGGCATTTTTCTGCAATAAGACTTTGATTAATCCGCGACGCGCGTTTAAATCGCCCGCCTTGGAAGATGTTATCATCCGTTCAACTAGAGGACGAACGGCTGCGGCCTTGGCTTTAGTGGTCTTAACCTTTTCATATATCAAAATACTGGAAGCCAAATTGCGCAACATTAATTCGCGCGGCCCCTTTTTCCTGTCCAAGATTTTATTTTTGTTTCGGTGACGCATAGTAATTCAATTATTATTTTTTCGCTTTCTTCTTGGCTTCTTTTTTAACGCTCTTCTTGCCATCTTCCGCCGCCTCTTCAGAGTCTTCCGCTTCTTCCTCATTTCCCGCTTCAAGAGCTTCTTCCGCCGGTGCCTCATTCTCCAAGGCCTCTCCGCCGCTCAAAGATAATAAAGATGAAAATTGATCTACCAATATCTTAGTCGCTTCTTGAAAAGCTTCTTGGGCAGTTATTGTCCCATCAGTCTTAACTTTAAGAATCAATTTATCCCAATTAGTCATTTTTCCGACACGGGTATTTTCAACATCGATGCTAGCCAAGGTTACCGGAGAAAAAATTGAATCGACTTCGATATAACCGATTTCTCTATTTTCTTTTTTATTCCCTTCAGTCATCTTATAACCACGGCCTTCACGGACAAAAATTTCCATTTCCAGACTTCCGGCCTCATCGGTTATATTAGCCAAGACTAAATCGGGATTTTTAATTTCCACTTCCGAATTTTTAACAATATCAGCGGCCGTAACCACCTTCTTCCCCTTAACTTTCAATTCCAAACGAACTTCTTCTTCGGTAAAAATTTTAAATCTTAATTGTTTTAAATTCAAAACCATTTCCAAAACATCTTCTTTGATATGGGGCAAGGCCATAAATTCATGGCTGGCTCCTTTAATCTTGACGCCGACAACGGCAGCTCCCGGCAAAGAAGACAATAAAACGCGGCGCAAGGAATTTCCCAAAGTCATACCGTAGCCCAGAAATAATGGTTCAACCGTAATGATTCCTTCGAGCGGATTGCTACCTGTTTTAAACTCAATTTTTTTAGGGTTAGCAATGTTTTGCATATGTGTTTTTATTTGGAATAATATTCAATAATGATTTGAGCATTGAAATTCTGAGGCAAATCAGCGTCTTTCGGTTCATGAAGAACCTTAGTGCTTAAATCAGCCGCATCAAGATTCAACCAGCTCGGCCGTTCGGCTTTTTTAATTCTCTCACTGGCAGTTTTGAAATAACGGCTATTTTGATGGCTCTTCTTGACCTTAATTACCTGACCGGCTTTAACGGAAAAAGAAGGAATCCCCGCTCTCCGACCGTCAACGGTAAAATGACCGTGATTAACCAATTGTCTGGCCTGCGCTCGAGAAGTAGCCCAACCGATACGATATATAACATTATCCAAACGTAACTCCAGGGCGCGCAAAAAATTTTTTCCGGCATCACCAGCTTTCTTGAACGCTTTTACAAAAGTCAAACGGAATTGTTTTTCGCTTAAACCGTAAAATTTCTTAGTCTTTTGTTTTTCCATCAATTGCAAACCGTAATCGCTTAAGCGTTTCCGTCCCTTAGGACCATGAAAACCGGGAGCATAATTACGTTTAACCATCGCGCATTTCGGAGTTGAACATCTTTCCCCTTTAAGAAAAAGCTTCTCACCGGCACGACGACATTGTTTGCATTTATTATCAATATTTCTTCCCATAATATTTTATATTAAACTCTCCTCGGTTTTTTCGGCCGACAGCCGTTGTGAGGAACCGGGGTCATATCTTTAATAGCATTAACATTCAAGCCATTGGCATTCAAAGCACGGATAGCCGATTCGCGTCCGGTGCCGACACCGGAAACAAAAACGCTCACCTCTTCCAAACCATATTCTTCACGCGCCTTTTGAGTGGCAATTTTAGTAATAATCTGAGCGGCATAAGGAGTAGCTTTTTTAGCTCCCTTAAATCCGGCCAAACCGGCGCTAGCCCAAGAAATTACATCACCATTATTATCAGTCAAAGTGACAATAGTATTATTATAAGTCGCTTGGACATAAGCACGGCCGACTTTAACGGTTCTGGCAACTTTCTTTTTCTTTTTCTTGACTAATTTCTTTTTGGCGCGAGCAGCTTTGTTTTTTTCCAATTTCTGCTTAATTTCTTCCGGGAGTTCCTCATTCGCAGAATCAAAAGAAAAAATAGCGCTCTCCTCGGACGGCGCTTCCTTGCTTGCTTCAGCCGACTCTTCGCCGGATAAAACAATCGGAGCTTTTAATTCCGCTTCTTCACTATTTTCAACTGTCTTTACTTCTTCGGACATATTTTAATCTTTTAATAAATTTTAGGTCTTCTGCAATCCAGCTTTGCTCTTGCCGCTGCCCATCGTTACACGTTTATTGCCGCGAACAGTTCTGCTGTTTGTCTTCGTACGCTGACCGCGAACCGGAAGACGTTTAGCATGACGCAAACCCCGATAACAACCGATTTCCTTTAATCTTTTGATATTACTCTGAACTTCGCGACGAAGATCGCCTTCGACAATATATTTCTTTTCGACTATTTCTCTAAGAGTATTTATTTCTGCTTCTTCCAGGTCTTTTACTCTGGTATCCGGATTAACTTTCGCCTCAGCTAAAATCTTAACAGATCGGCTGCGGCCGACTCCGTGGACATAAGTTAAAGCGATTTCAATTCTTTTTTCGTTGGGGATATTAATTCCCGCTATTCTGACTGCCATAGTTTATAAATAAGGTATAAAAATTACCCCTGTCTTTGTTTATGTTTAGGGTTTTTACAAATAACGCGGACCCGACCTTCGCGCCGCACCACTTTACAATCTTTACAAATTTTTTTGACACTGGCTCTGACCTTCATATTTAGTATTATTACATGCGATAAGTTATCCGACCCTTAGTTAAATCATAAGGGCTGATTTGCAGCTTTACTTTGTCGCCGGGCAAAAGACGGATTTTATTCATCCGCATCTTTCCAGAAAGATGCGCTAAAATCTGATGCCCGTTTTCTAGGGCGACCTTAAAGCTCGCAGCCGGCATTAACTCCAGAACTTCGCCTTGCATTTCAATGAAATCCTTGGCGTTAAGAGTATCCGAAGCGTCATTGTTATTTTGTCTTTCGTTTGACATTAACACAAAAAAATTTGATAAAGATCATTCCACTTTATCAAAATTCTTTATAAATATTTAAGTTTATTTTTTCAATAATCTTAATGTAATTTATTATAGAGATAAGCTATAAAGTTGTCAAGAGAGTATAACTTATTTAAAATAAACTAATATTAGCTGATTATTCTAAAACTGCTTTTATACGCCTTACTCCGGCACTGGAGGCCTCTTCTTTTTTGATTTTAAAATGTCCCAAAACACTAGTCGCACTAACATGAGGACCGCCACAAATCTCCTGAGAAAAGGTATCGTTAAAATCAATCTTATCGCCATCTTTTAAGTGACAAACAGTATAAACTTTAACTTTTTCGCCATATTTGGAATCAAAAACACCCATTGCTCCTCTTTTCTTGGCGTCTTCCAGGGTTAATTCTTCACAAACTACTTTAAAATCACGAGCAATGGCATCGTTAACCAAACGTTCAACTTCTTGAAGCTGCTCCGATGTCATTTTTTCAGAATGGGAAAAATCCAGACGCAATCTTTCCGGAGTAATATTGCTCCCTCTTTGGACGACATGATCGCCCAGAACTTTTCGCAAAGCGGCCAAAAGAAGGTGCGCGGTGGTATGGAGCTTCACGGTTTCTTCTCCGGCATCAGCTAAACCGCCCTTAAATTTTCCGGCGGCGGCGGTGCGGGAAAGTTCCTGATGTTTTTTTAACTCCGACTCAAAACCAGCATGATCAACCTTGACTCCTTTTTCTGCCGCCAATTCTTCAGTCATCTCCAAGGGGAAACCATAACTTTGATAAAGCTTAAAAGCCATCTCACCGCTGATTTCTCCGGACACCAATTTGTTAAATTCGCTCAAACCCTTCTCTAAAGTATGATTAAACTTTTCTTCTTCTTTACTGATTTCATCTAAAATAAAATCAACTTTTTCATCAAGCTCCGAATAAATACTTTTATAATTATCAACGACAATTCGAGAAATATCCGCTGTCCATAATTCTTGAACAACCCCCAGCTGCCGGCCATAACGAACCGCTCGCCTAATTAAGCGACGCACGACATAACCCTGATCCGTGTTGGAAGGAGAAACTCCTTTATTATCGCCGATAATAAAAACAGCGGCTTTGAGATGATCGGCAATAATGCGCATTGCCTTAACTGTCTCCGCGTTTTCATCATATTTACGCCCGCTCAATTCCTCCAGTCTCTTAATAATATCGGCAAACAAATCAGTTTTATAATTATCAGCCATGCCGTTCATTACCGCCAAAACTCTTTCCAGACCTAAACCAGTATCAACATTCTTCTGTTTCAAGGGTTCGAACTTCCCCTCTACATTTTTATTATATTCCATGAAAACATTATTCCAAATTTCCACCCAAGAAGCATGGTCGTCATTAAAACTCTCCGGCGCTTCGCCATCGCCGGTCCAATAAAAAATTTCCGTATCCGGACCGCAAGGACCTGTTTGCCCGGCCGGACCCCACCAATTATTTTTCTTCGGCAATTTCGCGATACGCGCCAAAGGAAGATTATTCTGTTTAAATATTTCCAACCAAATACCAAAAGATTCTTCGTCGAAGGGGGCATCCTGATCGCCTTCAAAAACCGAAACGGCCAATTTTTTAACATCCAAGCCCAACCATTCCGGACTGGTCAAAAACTCCCAGCTATAAGCGATGGATTCTTTCTTAAAATAATCGCCAAGCGACCAATTACCCATCATCTCAAAAAAAGTATGATGTGTCGCATCGCCAACTTCTTCGATGTCACCGGTTCGGATACATTTCTGGGCATTAACCAAGCGCGATCCGGCCGGATGTTTCTCTCCCAACAGATAAGGCACCAAAGGATGCATACCGGCGGTCGTGAACAAGACGGTTGGATCGTTTTCGGGAATCAAAGAAGCGCTGGAAATCACGGCGTGATTTTTAGCTTGAAAAAAATCTAAATATTTTTGACGAAGTTCGGATGAAATCATAATCTTTATATTAATTCCCTTATATTATATTAACCTCTTCGGACAAATCAATAGCGAATTTCTTTTTAACCGCGGCTTTGACTTTTTTGACCAAAGCAATCACTTGTTTGGCGTTGGCCTTGCCGTTATGAACCAAGATTAAGGATTGTTTTTCATACATCCGAACCGGGCCGATTTTTTTTCCTTTGAATCCGGCCGCCTCAATCAGCCAACCGGTCGGAATCTTTACCTTTGTCTTTCCTTCCGACCAATTCGGAATATCCGGATATTGCTTGGATAATTTTTTAAAATGAGTTGTACTTACAATGGCATTCTTAAAAAAGGAGCCGGCATTGGGCAAAAGCGCCGGATTCGGAAGTTTGCTGTTCCGAATTTCTTGAATAACTTTAATGAGATCCTGCTGGTTGGGACGAGAAACGCCCTTCTCCGCTAATTTTATTTTAAGAGGGGCATAACCAAGATTAAGTTCGGCTTTCTTTTTCAACTGGACTGTGACTGAATAAATAAAATATTTGCCTTTCAAACGATTTTTAAAAATACTGTCGCGATAACCGAAACGGCAATCCTTGGCGGAAAAAATCTTCTCATGACCGGTCTTTAAATCAATTGCCCGCAAATGATAAAAAACATCTTTGATTTCCGCGCCGTAAGCGCCGATATTTTGAACCGGCGCGGCGCCAACGGTGCCGTAAATCAAAAAAAGATTTTCTAATCCATAAAGACCGTGGGAAACCGAAAAATTTACAAACTTGGTCCAAATCTCTCCGGACATCGCTTCAAGCAAAACAGAATCCCGGCGTTTCTCCGCCACGTTGATTCCCTTGATTTCATTTTTCAATACCAAGCCCTTAACTCTTTTACTGATTAAAACATTGGAACCGCCGCCCAAAACCCAAATCGGCTTCTTATTTTTCTTGGCCCAAGCAATGGCTTCCAAAACATCTTCCTTATTTTTAACTATGGCAAAAAATTCGGCGGCCGCGCCGACTTTTAAAGTTGTGTAAGGAGCTAAGGTCTTATTTTTCTCAATATTCAACATAAATTAATTATAATAAAAATCAGCAAAAAATATAAGATATCAGCAAAAAGCGATTATTCCACATCTCCCATTTTCTGCAATTTCAAAAGTTTGGCATATAAACCGCCGCTCACTTGCGCCAATTCAAGATGATTCCCTTCTTCGGCAATATGGCCATTTTCCAAAACAATTATTTTATCCGCTCGCTTAATCGTGCTTAATCTATGGGCAATAATAATCATTGTTCTATCCCTGCTAATTTTTTTCATTGCGTCTTGAATTAAAATTTCACTCTGACTATCAAGACTGGAAGTCGCCTCATCAAAAATCAATACTCGCGGATTAGCAAGAATCGCCCGAGCAATACCGATTCTTTGACGCTGACCGCCGGAAAGCCGTATCCCCCGCTCACCGACCATGGTGTCATAACCGTTCGATAATTTATTGATAAATTCATCGGCATTAGCGATCCGGGCAGCGGCTCTGATTTCTTCCATCCCGGCCTTCGGATTGGCATAGGATATATTTTCGGCAACGCTTAAATCAAATATTTCCACTTCTTGCGGCACAATGGCAAAAAATTCCCGAAAAGAATGCAAATCATAATCTTTCAAATCTCGGCCATCAAGCAAAACACGTCCCTCTTGCGGATCATAATGGCGATAAGCCAAACGAGCGACGGTTGTTTTACCGCCGCCGGACGGTCCGACTAAAGCCGTAACACAACCGGAATTGATTTTAAAATTTAATTTTTTAACAGCCGGCTTATCGCTATCCGAATAACAAAATGAAGCATTCTCAAACTCTATTTCGCCCTGGATGTCTTTCGGTTTATAACCGTTCTTTTTATTTATAATATCGTCCCGGGCATTAAACAAAGTAATCAGACGATTTACTCCTTCGCGCCCCTCTTCCATTCGGTCATAAAAACGGGACAAACGATAAATGCCGCCATAAGCGCTATCGCTAAGCGCAAAAATAAAAATCAAGGTACCGATAGTCATTGTTCCCTGTATCACGAAATAGGCGCCGAAAAGTAAAACAGAAACGCGGCCAAAATCAACTAAAGCATTACGACCTAAACCGACCTTCATCATCCAACTCCATTGTTTGTCCTCATTTTCCCGTAAACGAGCACGAGTTTTCTCAAATTCGGAGAGCTCACGCTTTTCTTGGACAAAAGATTGAACAGCATTAATATTCAAAATAGTTTGCGCCATTTGCCCGGAAGCAACCTCGAAATCACGATAAATCTTCTTGCGGACCGGATACATTTTTCGATTCGAAAAATAAGTGATAATTACAAAAATGGCGGCAAAAACGGAAAAAGAAAGACCAATGCGCCAATCAGTTATCAATAAAGCAACAAGTGTTACTGTTAGCTGGACGAAGGTCGGCAAGGCCTCCCAAAAAACATTATTCAAAAATTCCGAAATCTTATCGACACCCTTTTCAATTTTGATAATCTTGCTGCCGGTATTTTCACGTTCATGATACCCCAAACTCAAAGAAACCAGCTTATTCTGCGCCCGCATGTTTAAGAAATATTCAGTTTCAACTAATAACCGGAGGATACGGCGGTCGCTGAAATAACCCACTAAAGACCGGAATTCATCAGTCGCCAAATATAATCCCAGGAGTTTCAAAAAAAATAAAAAATTTCCGGCTTCCAAATTGCCTAAACCATCAATCACTATTTTCAAAATATAGGGCTTGGCCAAATCAAGACCGGCGGAAACGATAATAATACCGGTAATCGACAAAAAATACCGGCGAAAAGGCCTCAACAATTTAAACAGTTCCGACCAAAAATGCTTTTGATCAATTTTTTTTTCTCTTTCTTTTTCCATAATTTGATAATAATGTTTCTCCAATTCTAAAAACGTCTCCGGCGCCCATTAGCAATAAAATATCATCCGATCCAAGGCGATTTTTTAAATAAGCGGCCGCTTGCGGCATCGTGTGAATGTTGCGTACCGGCTGTATCCGTCCGGAAATCGCATTATGATTTTCAACTGCTGCCGCCAAAGCGGCGCTGGAAACTTTAAATTTTTTTCCTCCGGACGTTTCGCGCGCCGAACTATAAATATCCAAAATAATCAATTCGCCGGTGTCTTCAAAGCTAGCCGCAAATTCCTTAAACAAAGCGGCCGTACGGGTAAAAGTATGGGGATGAAAGACCGTAATTATTCTTTTGCCTGGATAATTTTCCCGCAAACCCTGAAGCGTAGCCCGAATCTCGGTTGGATGATGAGCATAATCATCGATAATCTTGGCGCCATTATATTCGCCCAAAACTTGGGCGCGCCTCTCGGTTCCTTCGAACCCGGCCAAATGGCGGCGAATAACCGGCAATGGAACTTTTAATTCCAGGGAGGCGGCAATAACCGCTAAAGCGTTCAGAACATTATGCTCACCCCAAAGCGCAATTTTAAATTCTCCCAAATCACGGCCGAAACGCTTCCCCTTCTTATCAACGGCCTGACGTGACAAGCGAAAAATTTGACAAGCGCCCTGCCGTTTTAAATCATAAGCTAAAAAATCTGCCCTCAAAATTTTAGCGATTTCCGGCATTTTTTTGGCGGCGATAGCTGCCCCGGTAACCAAATCATAAGAAAGAATCCGCCCGCGATTATATTTTTTTATTTTTTGCGATTCCCTATCGCTGTTATTGATAATCAAAAAACCCTCCGTCGGAATCTTCTTGATGAAATCGGCAAAAACCTTGCTGTATGCGGCCGGTGTCGAAAAAAAATCAGGATGATCGTAATCAATATTATTCAAAACTACGCCACGTGGCTCAAAATAACGCAGCTTGTTTTGGTATTCATCAACCTCGGCTACGAAATACTTGGACTCGCCGGATAAACTGCTGCCCTTAAATTGCGGCACACGAGAGCCGACTAAAACATTCGGTTTTTTTCCCGCCCGCCACAGAAGATAGCCCAGCCAGGCAGAAACAGTTGTTTTGCCATGACTGCCGCAAACTGCCAAGCCATAATGTTTATTGAATATTTCTCCCAAAGCTTCCGGATAAGATAAAATACGAACATTCTTAAAACGCACCGGATTTTTTTTGATAAAAGAAATTTCCGGATTATTCTTGGCATCGTAAGCGGTGGAATGAATAATCATATCAACTTTCTCCGGAATATTCTTAAAATTAAAAGGTGAAAAAACTTTTATTTTAGCATCGCGTAAAACCTTGTCGGTCATAAAAGAATCAACAATATCCGAACCGCTAACCTTATTCCCTTTAGACGCCAAAAATTGCGCCAACATGGTCATGCCGACACCCTTAATACCGATAAAATAAATATGTTGTTCTTTTACTGACATATTAATTTGACATTAAGACCAAAAAATGATTAAATATTTCAATACCTTAACAAAATTAAATCAAATTGTCTAACCCTCAAATATTGGAAAAATGAAAAAATTTAAATTCACGTTGCTCCTCTGTTTCTTGGCAGTAGAAATTCCTTTAATGATTAACTGCCTAGCCAGCAACCAAGAGGTGAACATCTGGAAATTCTTATTGGTATTTTTTGGCGGCACCGCCTTATCAATATTCCTCGCCATAATAATAACTTCCGTGCTCTTCGACTTCTTCTTTAAAAAAGAGAATGATAATTTTGTTCTTCTAGATGCAGAAGCTCCTGCAGACCTAAAATTAAAAAATAATCTTACTCTCGACGAAGGATTCAAACTTATAGACGATGCGTGCGAAGAAAACGAAGAAAAATAGAGCCGAATAAGGGCTGTTCGATTAAAACGGCTCTTTTTTATTTTCCGATAATCTCTTCGATAATCATCGCAAGATTCTCGGCCGCGCCACGCTTGACTACCTTGGCAATATTATCGCTAAACTTACCGCGCAGAATAGAATCATCTAAAACTCTTTTAATCTCTGCCGTTAATTTTTCCGGATTCAATTCCTTTTGGTCCAAAACCGAAGCCGCCGCCGCTTTATCGAATATTTTGGCATTATCTTCTTGGTGACTGTCCGGCATCGGAATTAAAATTGCCGGCTTGGCGAGAGAAGATAATTCGGTCAAAGCCGCCAAACCGCAACGAGAAACAACTAAATCAGCCGCGACCATTAATTTTAAAAACTCTTCATTGTCCAAAAATTCAAAAACTTTATATCCGGGCAACTCCTTTCTGTCTGGCGTAATTTTCCCTTTTCCGGTGATATGAATTATTTGACAAAAAGAAACGAGGCGATCTCCGGCTTCAAAAAATAATTTATTTATCGCCGTCGCGCCGCTGCTGCCGCCAATAACCAAAACTAAGGGGCGAAAAACATCAAAACCATATTTGCTCCTGATATCGCCATTATGGAAATAACTCTCCGCCCGGCTTTTAAACGGATTACCGGTCCAAACTGCTCGCGAACCGTAATCTGTCAAAGATTTCTCGAAAACGACGGTTATTACTCTAGCGAAAGGCGCCATCAGTTTATTGGCCAAACCGGGACGGACATCTTGCTGGTGAATTAGGATTGGAATTTTTTTCCAGGCCGCCGCCCAAACCAAGGGAACGCTAATAAAACTACCGGCGGAAATTACAATATCGGGCTTCTCAGCCGATAAAATTCTCAAAGATTGAAAAAAGGCGCCGACGATTTTAAACATATCCCAAAAATTCTGCCAAGAAAAATAACGCCGCAATTTCCCTGCCGATAAAGGAATAAATTCCATTGCCCCGAATTTACCATTATACTCGGCGACCAAATCATTCTCTATCCCCCCGGCTGCGCCGACAAAAACAAATTTCAATTCAAAATCTATTCTTTCGGCAGCCATTTTTTCCGCTACGGCCAAAAGAGGCACAACCGAACCGCCGGTGCCGCCGCCAGAAAACATTATTTTTTTAACTTTATTTCCATCCATAATTATTTAATAATTTCTTCAAAAAAAATCGCCAACTATCTTCCCCTTTTTCTTTTTATCTGCTTGCTGATATTGAGCAAAATACCCATCGCAATCAAAGAAGACAAAGCAGAGGAACCACCGGCGGAAACAAAGGGCAAAGGAACGCCGGTCATCGGAATCAAATTAATCATTCCGCCAATATTTAAAAATGTCTGAACCGACAGCCAAACAACAATACCGATAGCCAGGGCCGAACCATAAATATCCGGAGCGTCACGGGCAATCAACAAACCGCGCCAAAAGACAAAAAGATATAATAATATCAAAAGCGCGCAAAAGAAAAAACCGGTTTCCTCGGCAATAATCGGAAAAATAGAATCACTCCAAACTTCCGGCAAATACATAAATTTTTGACGGCTTTCTCCCAGGCCACGGCCAAAAAGTTGTCCGGAACCGACGGCAATCAAAGATTGATTAATCTGATAGCACTTATCATCAACACTATAATTCGGGTCCTTTAAACACTTAAACCGATCACTTTGGTAAGAACCGGAACCGATAACAATATAGAGCAATAAAACAGCCAATAGCCCGGCAATAACGATATGGATGATTTTGCCGCCGCCGGAGAAAAAAACAGCCAGGGCGGCCGAAGAAATAATGAATAAGGTGCCCATATCCGGCTGAAGAAGCATTAAAACGCTTATTACTCCCAATATTAAAATGAAAGGAACGACACCGCCGGTAAAGCTGCCTAATTCCCCCTTCTTCGCTTCCAGCCAAGTCGCAAGATAAATAAGAAAAGACACCTTGACTAATTCTGCCGGTTGGAGAGAAAAACCAAAAATATTTACCCAACTGCGAGCGGAACCATAATCAGCCCCCAAACCGGGAATAAATACCAAGGTCAAAAGAATTATGGAAGAAAAAAGAAAAAATCCCGCATACTTTTTCCAAAAATGATAATCAACCCTAAAAGTTATCCAGAAAAAAACTCCGGCTATCGCCAAGAAAAAAATTTGACGCAAAAGATAGTGATAAGTATTTCCATAACGGGCATAAGAAACCACCGAAGAAGCGCTAAAAAGCATGACTAAACCAAAAATCAATAAGATGGCCAAGGCAGTCAGCAAACTTTTATCCGGCTCGTGGGCTGAATCTTTTTCCGGTATTACTTTTTTGACGAAACGAGAAAACCCCATGGATTAAATCTTCTTATCTAATAAAAATATCATCAAACCGATAACCGCGCCGATTGCCGAAATAACCCAAAAACGCATTACCACTTTTGATTCCGGCCAACCGATGGCTTGAAAATGATGATGGATGGGAGAAGATAAAAATACCTTCCGCCCTCTTATCTTTTTAGAAATTACCTGGATAATCACCGACCCTGATTCTATCAAAAAAATTAAACCGATAAACACCAGCAACAAAGAATTATTGGTGAGCATGGCGATGATTCCCAAAGTAACTCCCAAACTCATCGCTCCGGTATCACCCATATAAAACCGGGCGGGAGGAATATTAAACCAAAGGAAGGCCAACAAGGCGCCGATAATCACGCCGCAAAAAGTGGCCAACTCATAACGGCCTAAAGCGAAAGAAATTATGGCATAAGAAGAGAAAGCGACCAAAAGAGTACCGCCGGACAAACCGTCCAGGCCGTCGGTTTCATTAACCGAAAAAGAAGTGGCGACAATGATAAAAATAAAAATCGGTATATACCAAAAACCAATTTCGAAATTTCCGAAAAATGGCACATGAAAAACCGTCCAATCTAACTTAAAATAAAACCAAAGCGCGCCAACAATGGCAATTAAAGTATAAATCAAAAGCCGATGTTTCATTTTCAAACCGCCGCCGCCGAGGACGCCTTTGCTGCGCACATCCAACCAATCATCAAATAAACCGATTAAAGCCGAAATCACCAAAGCACCCAAGGGTAATAAAGTCTCTGCTCTGGACAGAAAATTCAAATGAGAAATCAAGCTATCCGGGAATAAATTCGCCAAAAAATAAAATAATAATATAAATATCAAAACCGTCCCCCAAATCAAAACCCCGCCCATAGTCGGCGTGCCTTCTTTGTGGGCATGCAAACCAGTGAATATCGGGGTCGCTCCGTTAGAACGAATCTTCTTGCCTAATTTATATTTATATAAATAATGAGTTAATAAAGGGGTGGTAATAATGGCAAAAATAAAGGCGCAAGTGGAAAAAAATAAAATTTTGACGACATGAAATTCCAACATAGATTTGATTAGCGGAAATTAATTAAATAAAGAAAAAAAAGCGATAAACAAATAAAAATACCAAAAGTAAGGGCGGCGGCAAACAACAAATGGATAAAAATTCTAAAATCTTTATGTTCGCTCATCCAGGCCGCAAAAGATAAATTTAAAAACAAAACGGCGAGACCGAACAAGGGATACAGAAAAACCCGCGAAGGGTCGCCGATTAAATCAACGCCAAAATCGACATTGTAATGTTCAATCAAGACTCCCCCCGCCAGACGGCGATAAAGATAAAACGCTTCTAACCAGGCGATGACTTGAAATATCCCGATAATCAACAAATAAAAGCGGCTAATTTGGAAGCGCCAAATTGCCGATAAAGATAGGGATAAGCCCTCTTTAAAATCATGGAGGCGGGCGTAAAAATTGGAATAAGCCATAAAAATAAGCAAAAATAATCAAATATTTGACCTAAACTAAGTTTATCACATTTTAAAATAATACAAAACTATGCTATAATTACGATATTATGAGAAAAAAAATAATCAACAATATTTTTAATTACGCCGCTAAAGAAGAAGCGGAAAAAGTTATTATCGGCGGCGATTCGCAATCAATTTTATTCGGATATAATTTGCCGGGCGGCGAAGAACGCCAACTGCGATTACCAAAAAACCTGGAAGAATCGCTTACTGAAGATTTGCGGAAAATTCTGGCTATCGCTCCCGGAGAATTAGTGTCTAAAAAATACTGTAAATTAGCAAATAAAAATTATCGTTTGGCCTTTTATTTGACCATCTTGCCGGATGGCGAGGAGGAAAAAATAATCATCAATATTGTTAACCGCGAAAAAAAATTATGGCGCCTGAATCAATTGGGCCTCCAGCTCCAACAACTGAAATTGATAAAAAAAACCCTAAAAACCGGTTCCGGATTGATTATAATCAGCTCACCGGATAATCAAGGAAAAAGCTCGACTCTCTTTTCTCTGCTTTCAGAAATAAACACGCCGGAAACCAATATTTGTTTATTAGATAACAATCCCGAAATAATCATTCCTGGAATAAACGTTCTCGCCGCCAATAAAACTAATTGGAGTCTGCTCATGAAACATGATTGCGACGTAATCGCCATCGATGGCCTTGATAATGAAGAAACGATAAAGAATGCCCTACGCTCCGCCGCTTCCGGAAAATTAGTAATTGCGACTATGGCGGCAAAATCATCCTTATTGGTTCTGGATAAAATATTGGCGGTTGGCCTGCCCTTGAAATTAAAACTGGATGGACTTAAGATGATTATCAACCAACGCCTGGCTGATTTGAAAAAATACAAATCAAAAAATAACGACAGAAAAAAAATCGGCCTGTTCGAAGTCCTGGAGTTATCTCGGGAATTAAAGGATTTTGTCGAAAAAGAAAACAAAGGGGAAAAAGATAATAATAAATTTTTTCAAAAACTGAAAGAAACGGCGGGAAAAAATAATTTCAAAACTTTGGACGAAGATCGGCGGCGAAAGATAAAAGACGGCCTGCTGGACGAATAATTATGAAAAAAATATTTTGCATCATACCGGCCTGGAACGAGGCCAAAAATATCGCCAAAGTAGTCTCCGGGGTCAGTCCTTATGTTGACAAAGTTGTCGTGATCGACGACGGCTCAACCGACAATACTCATGAAATAGCGACGCAAGCCGGAGCAACCGCCCTGCGCCATCCGATTAACCGCGGCCAAGGGGCGGCGCTGCAAACCGGAAATGAATATGCCCTGCGAAATGGCGCGGACATTATCATTCATTTTGACGCTGATGACCAATTTCTATCAAAAGAGATCAAAGATATCAGCGAGCCGATTATTTCCGAGAAAGCGGATATTGTTTTTGGTTCTCGCTTCCTAGGTAAAGAAAGCAACATTCCTTTCGGCAAAAAATATCTCATCATGCCTCTGGCTAAAATGTTCATGCGCTTGATGGGGGTAAAATTAAGCGATCCGCAAAACGGCTTTCGGGCGATGAACAGAAAAGCCGCCGAAACAATAAAAATTTCCAATCGCGAAATGGCTCATGCCAGCGAAATTCAATTAAAAGCTTTCCAAAATAAATTAAAAATAGCGGAAATACCGGTAACGGTGATATACCATCATTTCGGACAAAAATTTTCCGGAGGATTAAAAGTTATTTCCGATTTGCTAATCCATAAAATAATCAAATAATTATGCTTCAACAAATCATCGCCCTGATAATCATCGGATTTTTCATCATCCGTCTGTTGAGACAAAAAAAGAAAAAACAACTTTCCGGAAACGAATTCATCCTCTGGCTTTTCTTTTGGCTCATCGCCGCCCTGGCAATAATTTTCATCAAACAGATAGACCGAACGGTAGCTTGGCTCGGATTTTCGGGCAGCGGTATAAATTTCTTAATTTATCTGGCGGTTTTGGTTTTATTTTATCTGATTTTCCGCTTGCGCCTTAATATCGCCAAAATGGACAAGGGACTCACAGAGCTCACGCGATTAATCACCCTAAAAGAAAAAAAATAACTATGAAAATAGCCCAGGTCGTCTGTGCCTTTCCTCCCTACTCCGGCGGAATCGGCAATAGCGCTTTCGAAATCGAAAAAATATTAGCGGCCGAACATGAAGTGAAAACTTTTACTCCGTATAACACGAAGCCCCTGCTTAAATACGGCCATGGCGCTTTTTTGCCGCAACTGTTCTGGAAGTTGAAAAAATTTGATTATATTTATCTTCATTATCCATTTTTCGGCGGCGCCGAAGTAATTTGGCTATTAAAATTATTTTGCCGAAAACCAAAATTAATCATCCATTTCCATATGGATGTTAAAAATTCCGGACCGATAACCGGCCTACTCAGCATTCCCGACAAACTAATCAGATTTTCTTTGCTCAAGCAAGCCGAAACTATTGTCTGCGCCAGCATCGATTACGTCAGTCAAAGCCAAATTAAAAAATACTACCGTCATTATCCCGATAAATTTCAAGAAATTCCCTTCGGCGTGAATTTAAACAAATTCCAACCGAAACTGATGGAAAAATCGGCCGACAGCAAAATAATCGCCAAGGCAAAAAAGATAGTCCACTATATCAACGACCGCTTCATAAAAAAAAATCGCTTGGATTTACTTTTTGTCGGCGGTCTCGATACCGCTCATTATTTTAAAGGTGTTGATATTCTTCTAAAATCCTTAGCCGGAATCACCAGCCGTCCTTGG